>Ga0209290_1000415_pt1 | contig 32125 bp, 32 predicted proteins | sample EN1Hudsemesocosm_2_FD_184632 | JGI IMG/M metagenome (GOLD analysis project Ga0209290, IMG submission 184632) | Methane-oxidizing microbial communities from mesocosms in the Hudson Canyon - EN10B Hudson Canyon (SPAdes) (version 2) | ecosystem: Environmental > Aquatic > Marine > Cold seeps... | reverse complement strand
CAAACCCTCGCGAATTTGCAATTGCCGTCAGCTAGTAGTTATACTTATTCAAAATATAAATGAATAAGGTAGGTTCTCCTACAGGGGACTTGCACCCCATTAGTTTACGCCCATGCTGGGCGTACCAAAAAAATCAACCTGACCACAAATATGCGTCATGTTTTTTAGCCTTTGTGTTTAATGAAAAATATTGCTGTTAAATAAATTGTGCTTTATTATTTGTGTCAGGTTATTTAGTCGTTAGTACTACAAAAAAACAGGAGTTTTATATCATGTCTAAAATTTTTCTTCTCGTTCATGCTATTGCTAGGATTAGAGAGTTTGATGCAGCACTGAATACTTATGATAGCGTGCTTAAGATATCAACAAGAGTACTAAATGGTGATAATGATGGTTTTTCTGAAGAAATGGATATAAGTAAATATTTTAAAAATCCGACAACATCAATGATGAAGAAAATAAAAGATGAAAATCTGGAACTAAATGAAATGATTAAAATTTTTAAGGATATTGTACGCAACGGTTTATCAACTGAGTATAGGAGTTCAATTCATTTAAAAGATTTTAATAAGAGAACATTTATTTTGGCTTCTCGTGCACATGTTTATGCCTCAGCTTGCAGAAGCTCCAAGAAAGTTCTTCAAGGTGCTGCGCTCAATCCTGGGTTGGCTACCGCATCTGGGATAGCAGGTCTCGGAACAGGATTACTTGCAGAACTTTATACAGCAGGCTCTGCCTATTCAAATCTTGGTAGTAAATTTAGAGAATTAGAAACGTGGGCTAATAAAGCTCTGATAAAAGTGAATAGGTAGTTCTAATGCTAATCTGAAATACACTTCTGGCCCTGTTTCTAAAGAGCTTTTTATAAAAGCCAATATGCCAAGTTGTTTACGGCCAATAAAGATTAGCAGCATCCATCGTACTAACGAACAAGGTTAGATTGTGATCGCGAAGCGAGCCACAATCTGAACCGTTTGTTGGACAAGCCCGGCACGATAGTAGAAAGTTGATTAAATTCGCTCTATGGAAATAGCTTTTTTCTGATCAGCCCGATTGATGAATCGACCCTCTTTTTTTACCCGTCTAAAGAACATTGAGCATTGCCCATTGCAGGCAACCCTCAAAAATTTAACGACCCAGGTAGTTTATTAGCCTTCATCCCCCATTTCAACTCAAGCGATTCTCTCAGCGACTCATCCGCTGCTAGCTTGGGGGGAAGTGTGTCAATTTACATACGCGCTAATGACTCTCATGGTTAAGTCAGCACAAGGTTAGAGGCGATTTCCACTCTCGGTATTCGCCTGCGACCCACAATCATTGCACCGCCACAGCACTTACACCTGACTTGTGGACGTGGTTTCAGTACCATCAATATCTTCGCAGGATCAAACTTTAGCAGAAGGTGAATCAGTTTAATCACTCTCTTACTGTTGGGGTGTAAAAAGCCATAGTTCCGCGCACGACGAAAGCCTTTGGGCAAAACATGTTGCAGCACTCGCCAGAGAAATTGAGCGCCCGACACCGTTTTGGTTTTATAGCGTTTGCTTTTGCTGTCTTGATAACGATAAGTCACGTTACCCTCCTGGCAGGCTAAAATATCCTTCTCACGAATCACCCCACGATACAGATAACGCCCTAGGTAAATCAGCGCTTTATCGCCTGCGCCGACAAACTTGCAATCCACGACCCATTGATTCGGAATCGTTGTGGAAAAGGGCAGCTTTTCTTCTGTTATACGGGCTAGCATTTTTGCGCGAAATACTTTTGCCAGTGCTTTATGGCTAAACAGATATTTACCTTATAGATTTATACTTAAACTCATATAACTTAGAGAAACCGTCATCCTGCGTGATTTTAGCAGGAATCTATAGTGACTGGATGGATTCCTGATTAAAGATTTTGGGAATGACGGCTATTTCAGTAATTACTTACTGGGGTTGGTATTACTTATTAAGTAAGGTTCTGATAAGTGAATTTTACGGTCAATTAGAGGGTCTAACTGAGTAGTTTTTGTAATGCACCTTCTGCAGATTGTAGTGCATGATTAAATTTATCTTGTGATGGAGCAGGTTGTCTTTTAGCATGTGACACTTTTTTACTGGGCAATAAGGTATGCAATGCTTGTAATAACATAAAGCACCATAACGCGGTAAAGATACTATAGCTATTAGCTAATAACCAGAATGCGGTACTAGCGCTGAGTAAGCATAAACCTAAATCAGCCATAATGGCGAGTAGGTTTGCGTAGCATAGCAAGGCGCGGTTACAGAAAATCATAGCCAAATAAATGACTAATAAAGTGCTGGCATGCTTTACCCAAAATAAGCTAATAAGCACGATACTTAAATTGATAGCAAATAATGTTATCCTGCCTAAAATTAAAGGGTTTTGCCTGATTATAAAGCCGAGATACAAACATACCAGCAAGGATATATTGAGTTGATTGCTTAGCATGATACTGAAAAATGGCCTTAAAATTAAGTCATTGATCAGTGCTAAGCCGCTTAAACCTATGGCTAGGCCTATATGTTGGAGTAAGGCATTTTGTTTCATGATACTTCACCTTTGTTGTGTGTTTCGGCATAGCGCTGTTTTTCGTAGATAAAAGCTAATTCAATATCATCTTGGCTGACTGTTGAATTAGGGTTACTTACTGGCGGCGCTCCATTGATTTCAGTTTGCTCAGTAAATAAGGCGAGTTTATCGCGTATTGTTTGTAATTTTTCTTTGCGCTCGTCCGTTTCGGTGATTTGCTTTTGCTTTTCTTCACTGATATTGGTTAGTAACTGGTTCAATTCTTTTAGCGATAATTCCGCTTGCAGTTTTTTTCTAATGATCGATTTGCATAGCTCTGTATTGTTTTCGCTGAAGCAAAAATCGAGCTGTTGTTGCTGTGTTTGAATATGTTCGCTTAGGTTTTGCTGTTTTTGTAGTAAGCGTTCCTGTTGTTGAGTGAATGCCGAGATGCTTATCGTTACTTTATCTATTTCATCTTGCATGTCGCGTACTGCTTGTTTAAGGATGATCTCTGGTTCTTCTAAGCTATCTAAAATGCCATGTATATCGGCTTTAAATAAACGTGAAATTCTGGTTAAAATGTTCATGGGGTTACTCCTGGTTCCCCTACTGTAGAAAGCATTTACAGTAGGGAATATGATTAAGGTTATTGATTAGTTTCGAGAATACGCTGTTCTTTTATGCTGTGCATTTGTATGCTTTTTGCAGCGCGTTTACGCTTAACTTCCTGATCCATTTTATTACCACTAAAAGCTTCGGCAACGCTGCTTTCCAGCTCATTTAATTTACCATCCATTGCTATTGAAGCCATTGGCATAGCGGCTTGTTGTTCTGCTTTGCTAATTTCGTCGCGATATTCATTAATGACTTGATTGGCTTTATCTTTATCACCTTCGCGTAGCCAATGGCTGAGTTTCTTTTGCATTCGGCCGAGGTTATTTTTTAATACGCTTTGTTTATAAACATCCTGGTCAATAGAAGCGATAGCTTCTTGGCGTTTTTCTGGAGCAACGATGGCTAACATTAAGGGTTTTTGGCTTAGATCTTGTTGATAGCTTTTACCTTGTGATTGATAAGTTAGGTGCATATTTCCCAAGGGGATATTGCCGTTTTCTGAGGCTTTAACTTTAAAAGTCATGACGAATTTTTTATTGCCATTACTCAGTAACTGGCCGGTTTTAATTTCGTAGTTATGTGCACTGTTATTAGTGATCGGGTAACCGCCAGCATCAATTAATTCAATGCCGTTGGGTAGCTTGAGTTGCACTGTACTGTTAGCTGCAAAAATATTACGTGTGGCATTTAGGTTGTTAGCAAAGATCTCGCCTAAACCAGATAAATTTTCTAAATAGGCGTAAGTGCCCATGCCATAATCAGCCAATGAACTCATTAAGGTTTCATTAAAATCCAGCCCCATACCAACTGAGGATAAGACGGATTCTTGTTGGGTTAGTTTTGCGACTATGCGACTTAATCCGTTTAAATCGGTGATGCCGTGGTTTGCTTGACCATCGGATAGCAATATAACTTTGCTTGATCTATTTTGTAGCTTATTGCTTAGTAAGTGTGCTGCGCTGTTTAGACCGGCACCAATATTAGTGCCGCCCCCGGAATGAATGTTGTTAACCATAGTTTGTAACTGTTCACGCTGCTTAGTATCAACAGTAGTCAGCGTTGAATGTACGGTGGCTTCATTAGCAAAGGAAATTAGCGCAAAGCGATCTTGATCATTTAAACGCGAGAGCAAGCCATTAATAGCGGCTTTGGCATAGGTCATTTTCTTAGCCTCAGACATGGAGCCACTACGATCTAAGATGACGATAATATCGCTGGCTCGTTGCTCTGATTGTCTAATATCAATGCTGGGTGGCGTGATATTAACATCAAGATAAACAGTATTGATTTCGTTTTGGATAAGCTTGGTTTGCGATAGTTTACTGCTGATAGTCACAACCTGGTCATTGGGGTGCGGCAGTTTAGGACGTTGTTGTGTGTTTGCCAGTACGACCGCAGTAATTAAGCTTAAACAGGTAAATGCGAGCAAACCAAAGCGATTTGCATATAAGCGGTAACTGAATGATTTAGTTAGTTTGGACATGACGTGCTCCTCAAAAATATTAATGTCAGGACTAGATTAAGCTTCTGAGGGCTGTTTTTGTAGCGGCTGTTTTGTAAAACTTAGTGTCAAATTTTTACATGATTTTTACAATGCAATGGCTGAGAGTAGTAAACTGTAATCTCGTATGTAGTTTACGGAATGCGGGAAATGGTTTCTCCGAATTTCCCGTATTTTACTTCGTGCTCTACGAGTCGCAAGCTTCATAACGGGCTACAAGAGGTTTTACTTATAGGCTGAAAGTAAGTTAAAAATAAGCAAATGCGCTTCTTATGTAAGCCTCAAGCTCAACGATAGCGGGGATGATAAAGGGGGTATGAATATGACAGGCAGAGCAAAAATATTAATAGTCGAAGATGAGCCAGCGATACTACAAGGCTTAATGGATGTATTTGTGTTTCATGGCTATGCAGTTGACTCAGCGATAGATGGAAAAATCGGCCTAGAGAAAGCATTGAATAATGACTATGATTTGATTCTTTTAGATGTCATGTTGCCGTTTGTGGATGGTTTTAGTATTTGCAATCAAATCAGGGAGAAGGATGTGCAACAGCCGATTATTATGCTCACGGCTAAATCAAGTGAACAAGATATTATTACTGGTTTAACCTTGGGTGCTGATGATTATATTAGTAAACCTTTCTCAGTGCGTGAGTTGGTATTGCGCGTGGAATGTGTTTTAAAACGATCACTGAAACGGGTAGAGCAGGTTGCGATTATGCATATTGGTAATATACGTATTGATACGGCTAATTTACAACAACTAGACACGGACAATCCTCAGAAATTTACCCGCCGAGAAATCGAAATATTACATTATTTACAGCAGCATGAAGTGCGGCCTGTGCCACGAGAAGAGCTGTTAGAAAAAGTATGGGGTTATCGACAATCTGAAAATATTGAAACCCGCACGGTGGATATTCATATCGCTAAACTACGGCGTAAAATTGAAGTCGATTCGAAGCAGCCACAATATTTACTCACAATACGTGGCGAAGGCTACCGTTTATTAAGCAATGAAAAATAGTAAATCGGCAAAATACCTTAATCCAAAGTCAGCAAAGCGACGTTTATTTTATTGGTTGCTGATATTTTTTATAGCCATTGCTGTGCCTGTCTATTTTCTGTTAGACAAAGTGTATTCGCAGTTGGAAAATGAAAACTGGTACCGACAGCGTAATCAAGCGGAATTATTGGTTGAGCGTATAGAGCAACAGTTGCTTGATAAATTACAAGTGGAACAGGATCGGCCTATTGCCGAATATAGTTTTTTTAATGTGCTGGAAAACAGTTTACTGCAATCGTCTACACTTAATTTTTCGCCCTTATCAGAACTCCCGCCTAAAAGTGATATACCGGGTTTAGTTGGGTATTTTCAAATTGATTCTAATGGTGTTTTTCATATTCCCGCCTTGCCTGAATTGAATAGTGATTTGCAAACGGGTTTGAGTGCTGAGTCCTTGGCAGAACGTGTGGCTTTAAAAACACAGTTACGGGGCTTATTGGAAGTAGAATCAGAAACTAATAAAGATCAATTACTTTCTGCTGCTAGTAATCAACAAGATAAAGATGCTGCGCCACCGGTGATGGCACAAAGAAATCGCTTTGATGATTATTTTTCCTCCTCCTCACAAGAGCGTGATGAGCTATCGAGTTTTGGGCGTATCACTGCAAAAGTTCAAGTTGAAAAAAAGCGTAGCCCGGCCGGCATTAGCAAAAAAACGCAGAGTTTAAGTGAAGAAAAATTACAGCAGTTAAATATTGAAACTTCTGTCTGGAAGCAGAAAAATAAATCCAATAGCAGAAGCTCAGATAAGAAAAAAAAATACGATACGGAATATCGACAACAAGCACGAAAAGAAACGGTCAATATTCCTGATCAATCCTCGGCGCGTGCTATTTTTAAGCGTAGCCCGGCGCCGCAAGTGCTTGCTGATTATGCGATGCAAGAGAGTGAGAGTGATTTAGCAGAGGCATTGCCAGCAGAACCAGTAAAAAATGAGAAAATAGCGCCTAAAAATCAGCTACCCGTCGATATACTGAGCTTTGAAAGTGAAGTCAGCCCCTTGCAAATGATGACTTTGAATAATGGCCATTTATGTTTTTACCGTAATGTCTGGAATGCAAAGTCACGTTATATTCAAGGCTTTATTGTTAATCAACACTTCTTACAAACGTTGATTCAACCGACAGTGGCGAGCGCTAATAATTTGTCTTTGAGTAGTCTGATCCTAGTTGATCAGGGCAATATCTTGCAGCAGTTTAATCTCATTACAGGCAATCCTGAAATGTTGATATTTCGCCGTTCGCTGCGGCCACCCTTTCAACAAATGGAAGTGTTGGTCAACTCAGGTATATTAGCCGTCGATGCAGGTGAGCGTATTTTGGATATGCTCAGTATCGCCTTAGGCTTAATTATTAGTATCGGGTTCCTGTGGCTTTATCGGTTAGGGGCAGGGCAAATTAATCTAGCGCAACAGCAGCGTAATTTTATTTCTTCAGTCAGCCATGAGTTAAAAACGCCATTAACCTCAATTCGCATGTATTCGGAAATGTTACGTGCCGACTGGGTTCCCGATGAAAGCCGCAAACAAAGTTATTATGATTATATTTATTTTGAAAGCGAACGACTTTCACGCCTAATTACTAATGTTTTGCAGTTGGCCAAGTTAGATAATGATCAAGGAAAAGCTAAATTAGTTGCAGTCAATATTCAACAGTTAATGTACAAGGTTGAAGCGAAAGTTGCCGCGCAGATTGAAGCGAGTCATTACGTGGCAAACCTGATAGTGCCGGCTCAGAATCTAATTGATGCTGAGCTGAAAGTTGATGAAGATGCCTTTTTTCAGATTATGATTAACTTGGTTGATAATGCCATTAAATTCTCCCAGCAAGCGGAAAATAAAAGTATTGATATCGGTTATAAAACCACGGATCGTGGCAAAAAAGTGATTTTCTTTGTGCGTGATTATGGTTCAGGCGTGGACAAAGCGCAGATGAAAAAAATATTTCAGTTATTTTATCGAGCTGGTGATGAACTGACTCGAACCCAGCCCGGCACAGGTATCGGTTTAGCTTTAGTGGTGCAGTTAGCTGAATCAATGGGGGCAAAAGTGGATTTGGTTAATCGTACGCCGGGGGCGGAATTTCAATTGAAATTTAGTTTATAAAGGTCAGGTCACTTCCAGAGGAGTTAAATATCATGACATTAATATTGCAGGCAGCGAAAAATGAGTTTTATCTTTAGCCATTTTGTGGATACTATGGAATTTACACAAAAGTTGCGCTTCTTTCTGAAAAATGAAAATCATCATCCCACTATTTTGACAGAATGGGGGAAAGTTACTGTTTATTAGTGGTCACATAAAATAAAAGGATTGCACGTTAATGATTTTATTATGGCGGCTGAAACCGGCTAGTTATAAACCTAGTAAGTAGCTGTGTAAGTTGTTAGGCTTTATAAAGGAAATAATGATGGAAATTACACTAAATCATACAGTTATTGCTTCCAAAAACAATGTTGAGTCAGCCAAATTCTATGAAAAAATATTTGGTTTTGAATTCACTAAAGAGTGGGGGCATTTCGCGGTAGTTAAGGTAAACTCAACCTTAACGTTAGATTTCGATACACAAGAAAAATTTTCTAAGAGTCATTATGCCTTCAAAGTTAACGATCAACAATTTGATGAAATATTTGAGTGTGTGAAATCAGATAATATTAGTTTTGGCAGTGGCCCCCGTTCAAGCGATGATGGAAAAATAAACCATAATTATGGTGGGCGTGGCGTTTATTTTAAAGACCCCAATGGGCATCTACTAGAAATAATAACAACAGATTACGTGATTGAATAATTAGCTTTGTAACAATGAACTATTTTAGATACATGATCTTCGCTTGCTGGATAGTTCATTATTTATGCATTGATATTAGAGGTTAAAGTTATGTTGGAACAACTTCTTAATCTGTATCCGCTCTGTGGTCAACGACACAAGCTGAAAGGTTTATACCTAGCTCACCGAGTAGATACTTTGGGTAGCACTACTGATCCTTTTATCTACGCTAATTTCCTGTCCAGCTTAGATGGCCGCATAGCACTAGAAGATAAAGCACAAAATACCCCTCCCTATATTCCCAAACACATAACAACGGCTTCAGATTTTAAGCTGTCTATGGAGTTACATGCTCAGGCTGATTGTCTTATTACTCATGGCGGGTATATGCGAGCTCTCAGTGAAAAAAGACTGGGTAATATATTGCAGGTTAAAAATAACGAGCTTGTCGAGTGGCGATGCAATAACGGATTAAAACCACAACCGGCAGTCATCATTGCCAGTGCAAGTCTGGATTTTCCGATGCACCCCAGTCTGCACGAGCATCAACAGAATTGTTTTATTGCTACAGGGAAAAATGCTGATGTCGAGAGAATACGCTATTGGCAGAATCAAGGTTTTAAAATCCTGAAAGCAGGTGAAGACAAAATGGTTCAAGGAGCGGTATTAATTCAACAACTGAAAAAACTAAAATATAAAAGCATTTATCTTATCGCCGGCCCTAGAATGCTAGATACCATGATTAGAGAAAAACAGCTCTCTCGTTTATATTTGACCATGACCCATCAATTAATTGGAGGGCTAGATTTTCGTACTTTATTAACGGGTCCCCAGCTTGCCGATAAAGGTAACATGAAGCTCCAATCACTTTATTATGAACAAGATTCTCCAGCCGGTTCCGGTCAGTTTTTTATGCATTTCGGTTTACATTAACTCATCCGGCATAAGCAATTTATCCGTTAGCAGAGAACTAAAAAAAGCTTATCAGCTTACCTGGCATATTTTTATGTAGCCGTATTAGCCTATTGATTTTAACTAAAAAAAAGAACATGCTGTATTTATCGTTATCTCTTGAAAGTGGGGGTAACTATTTATTAGACAGGGTATTAAGTTAGTCTGGAGGTAATATTTTGACGCAGAGTAAAGGTAAAATTAGTGTTTATTATGATGGGGCCTGTCCAAAATGCGTCAAAGATAGGCAAACTTATGAAAAGCTTGCAGGCAAGGCAGCGAATAATGTGTGCTGGGTAGATATTACAGGTCAAGAAAAAAAGTTATCGGAGTTGGGTATTGATCCCGTTAAAGCGTTAACGGAATTGCATGTTAAAGATGAGAATGAGGTGATTCTTTCTGAGATAGATGCTTATATTTTGTTAATGGCTAAAGTCCCTGTATTGCAAGCTATTGCTTGGTTGATTGGACTACCCTTGATAAGGCCGGTGATTGCAAGAATTTATCATTGGCTAGTAAATCGTCGGCTTTATCAAAGTGGGCGGTTATAGGTATATATTTTTATCAAATGTCTTAGGAACGAATTTTTAATTAGGAGATTATCATGACTAATACTGCTATAAATAATGACGAAGTGATTAAGGTACTAAATAAAATTTTGGAAACGGAATTATCGGGCGTCGTACGTTACACTCATTACTCACTTATGGTGTTTGGCTATAACCGCATCCCAATTATTTCTTGGATGCGTAGTCAAGCAACCGAATCCCTTGATCACGCCACTCAAGCTGGTGAGCTGATCACACATTTAGATGGCCACCCTTCATTGGGTATAGGATCACTACTAGAAACCCACCGCCACGATATTGGCGATATTATGAAAGAATCACTAGAACATGAAGCATTAGCTTTGGCTGAATACCACAATTTATTGGCTTTGGTAGATGGTAAAGATGTCATGCTGGAAGAATATGCGCGGCGCATGATATCACTGGAAGAAATGCATTTGGGTGAGGTGCGTAAAATGCTAAGAAAGCCAAGCTAGTAACTCTTGACTAACGTGAGTTGCAAGATGATAACTCGCGTTAGTTCAGTTAAGTATCAATAACATAATCTATTGCAGGAGATTAATATGAATGAAGATACCTTGAATATGGAAGTAAGGACATTTCTTAAAAAAGTAGGCGTTACTTCGCAACGTGAAATTGAACACGCTATTCTAAAAGCGGTTGAAGAAGGCCATTTGCAAGGCAGTGAGAAAATTAACGTAAAAATGACTTTGGAAGTGCCTGAGATTGGGTTAAATAAAACGATTAATGGGGTTATTGCACTGGAATGATTTACCCTGTTAAAGGTAACTTGCGTGGATTACACTTTCTGGGAAATATCTTTATTTGAGTCAGTTAAGTCCATGTAACCTTTTCTTTTTTACCTAAATAGCTGAAGTTTTTAACGAAAAAAATGGAGTAACCATCATGGAAGCACTATTTCATTCATTATTGATGCTGATGCTAGTCGTTTGGAGCGTAGCCGTGGTTGTGCGCAAATTGGGTCTGCCGACGATTATGGGCGAGTTAATCATGGGGGTGACCTTGGCCTTTGGTTGTGACATGGTCGCTGCGACTTTTGTCGGGTTAACCATGACCGCTACAGCAGTGGTTACGCTAAAGGCCTGTGTCTCATTATTAAAGAAACATCCTACACATTGGTCGTATTGATATGTCGGTTCTTTGGGGGGAATATCGTGATCAGATTAGCCAGTATTATCTAGCAGGTGAACAAAAAGTGCTTAATGAGTTACTAATTCATTTGCAGGATTATTCTGCAATAGAAATAAGCCGTCAAGCGCGCGCCCTAGTCACTATCATTCGAGATAAAGCTAAGCAGCAAACCTTGGTTGAGGATTTTTTACATGAATACCAACTCAACTCTGAGGAAGGTATTATTTTAATGGAAATGGCGGAAGCCTTATTGCGTATACCCGATGCACAGACTCAGGATTTATTTCTACAAGAAAAATTAAGCACGGCAGACTGGCATAAACACCTACAACACAGCGACTCTTTGCTGGTTAATTTTGCTACGCAAGCACTGGAAATAACCGCTAAAGTTGAGCAACAGTTTGAACTCTCTGATCCCGCGAATCAGTCCACATTTTCACGCTTAGGTTTGCCCTTAATTCGTACGGCTTTAAAACAAGCGATGCAGCAGTTAGCCTATCAGTTTGTGATTGCCGAGACGGTTGAATTAGCGCTAGAGCAAGCTCATCAGCGATCAAATTATCGCTATTCATTCGATATGCTAGGCGAAGCGGCTTTAACTGTTAGTGATACTAAGCGTTATTTTGCTTCTTATGCGCAGGCGATTGCTGTATTAGCGAAATCTGCAAACCCTACTGATATTTATAAAAATCCCAGTATATCCATTAAGTTATCAGCACTTTACGCGCGTTATGAACCATTACGCTATGAGCAAGCGGTCGAACAGCTTAGTCAGCAATTATTATCATTAGCTAAGCAAGCACGCGCAGCGAATATCACGGTGACCGTTGATGCCGAAGAGTCAGAGCGCCTAGAAATGTCATTGGCTATTTTCACTGCAGTACTGACTGACTCAGAATTACAAGGCTGGTCTGGCTTGGGTTTAGCTGTTCAAGCGTATCAAAAAAGAGCGCTTAAAACCTTGCAGTACTTAGCGGCATTAGCCACAGAGCAACAATGCAAAATCCCAGTACGTTTAGTCAAAGGTGCTTATTGGGATAGTGAAATTAAACGGGCTCAAGTCAATGGCTTAAAAGACTATCCGGTATTTACCCATAAAAGTGCAACGGATGTGTCGTATCTTGCTTGCGCACAATTTATGCTAACTCAAGGTGAGGTTTTTTACCCGCAGTTCGCCACCCATAATGCACATACAGTTGCGGCTATTTTAGAGTTTGGTAAAGGGCATTCAGGTTTTGAGTTTCAACGCCTACATGGCATGGGTGAACAGCTTTATGAACAGCTTCTGCTTCAGACTGATGGAAAAATCCCTTGCCGTATTTATGCGCCAGTAGGAAATTATCAAGAATTACTGCCTTATTTGGTTCGGCGCTTATTGGAAAATGGCGCGAATGCTTCGTTTATTAATCAGCTAGAAAATGCGGATATTAGCATTGAAAGTGTGATTTCTGATCCTGTCGTGCATATAAGAAAAGTAGAGAAATTATCTACGCATTGCGTATTAGCCAAAGATTTATATGGTACTCAACGGATTAATTCAGAGGGCATTAATCTTGCTAATCGGCAGCTTATAATGCGTACTCAACAAGAACTAAAAACTTTCAACACTCAAACATGGCAAGCCGCCCCTCTGGTGAATGGCAGGTTCTGTACTGGCAGTACGCATAAAATTTTTAATCCCGCACAGCTTCAGCAATGCGTAGGTAATGTCATTGATAGTGATAAACAAGCTATTGCTGAGGCGGTTAATATCGCCAGTGAGGCAGTAGAACTGTGGCGTTTGTCTGATATCAATGTACGCGTTGCTTATTTACAAAAGACGGCTGAACTGCTGGAGCTGAACCGTATGGAATTGGTGGCACTCTGTGTGAGTGAAGCTGGAAAAACCATTCAAGATGCCGTATCAGAAATACGTGAAGCGGTGGATTTATGTCGCTATTATGCGCAGCAAGCACAAGAAAAGTTTACGCAGCCCATTAGTTTTTCAGGCCCTACGGGTGAAGATAATAAGCTGTATCAATACGGTCGTGGAGTGTTTGTCTGCATTAGTCCGTGGAATTTCCCTATCGCTATTTTTATCGGGCAAATAAGTGCGGCATTAGTCAGTGGCAATACTGTGATTGCCAAACCCGCACAGCAAAGCTCATTAATCGCCATGCGCTGTATCCAATTATTACATAAAGCGGGTATTCCTCATGATGTACTACACTTTTTACCGGGGGAAGGTGCTTTTGTCGGGCAACATTTATTAAGTGATCCGCGCATTTCAGGTGTCGCATTTACCGGTTCTTTGGCAACAGCACGAGTGATTAATCAACAACTAGCAGAGCATCCCGGCATTATTCCTCTCATTGCTGAAACCGGTGGGCAAAATGTGATGCTTGCTGATAGCTCCGCGCATAGCGAGCAATTGGTACAAGATGCTGTGCAATCGGCATTTAATAGTGCAGGGCAACGTTGTTCGGCACTACGTGTTTTATATCTACCTTTTGAAACTGCCGAGCCTCTTATTGCACGGATTATTGGGGTGATGCAGCAATTAGTGGTTGCTGATCCGCAAATATATGGCACAGATATAGGGCCAGTGATTAGTGCTGCTGCCGCAAAGCAACTAGCTGAGCATGTGGACTGTATGCGCCAACAAGAAAAAGTTTTATTTCAAGTGTCGCTTGATGAATGTTTAGCAAATGCTTGTTTCTTTCCACCTACATTGATTGAACTGAAGTCACTCGCAGAGTTGACTGAGGAAAATTTTGGTCCTGTATTACATATTATTCGCTATCACAGTGATGAACTTGAGCATATTATCGAAGCCATTAATGCGAGTGGATATGGGTTAACGCTAGGAATACAAAGCCGTATTAATAGCACGATCAATAAAATTTCTGAAAACTGTAAAGTCGGTAATGTGTATATAAATCGCACCATGATTTCCGCAGTGGTGGGAGTGCAGCCCTTTGGAGGTATGGAACTTTCTGGAACAGGGCCAAAAGCAGGTGGCCCGCATTATTTACACGCCTTTACTCATGAACAAACAGTGACCACAAACACGGTGGCAATTGGCGGAAATGTCCGTTTATTGGCTAAACATTTAGATTAAAAGAGGGATTGGCAACAATGAAAAAATTGATTATTTCCAGCGCACGTTTTCTTATTATCTTGTTGATCTTATTGTTTATAGTTAAGAGTTGGTTTGGTGTCAATCAGCCATTACTCAAAAAAGACACGGCTTCACAAAAAATACTAAATCAGCGTTTACAATTGCCAGAAGGTTTTTCTTTATCCATATTTGCAGATAAATTGCCAGGAGCGCGTATGTTGTTGCTAACTGAAACGGGTGATTTACTCGTGAGTTTATCTAAGCATGGAAAAATTATTGTGCTTCACAAAGATGCCAATACGGATGGTGTTGCCGATGCCAGTCGAGAATTAATCAGTGATCTCAATTTACCGCATGGTATGAGTTTTTATCAAGGTTGGTTATATATCGCAGAAACCGATGCCGTGGGCCGGATACGCTTTGATGCCAAAAGAGGAAAAACCGTAGGTGAATATCAGAGGATTCTCACTGGACTGCCTAAAGGTGGCAATCATTGGAGTCGTTCATTGCATTTTGGCCCCGATGGCATGTTATATGTATCGGTTGGATCTAGTTGTAATGTTTGTCAGGAAACAGATCCACGACGTGCGGCATTGCTGAGATTTACCCCAGAAGGGAAGCAAGCAGAAATATTTGCCAGCGGTTTGCGTAATACCGTTGGTTTCGATTGGCATCCAATTACCCATGAATTATACGGTGTGGATAATGGCAGAGATCTTCTTGGAGATGATTTTCCTCCTGGTGAGTTAAATCATATTGAGCAAGGTGGTTTTTATGGCTGGCCTTATGTTAATGGTCAACAAGTCCTTGATCCTGATTTTGGTGATAAGGCTAAGTTAGACACAAGTATTGCGCCATTACATGAATTTGCCGCACATACAGCCCCGTTAAGTTTGATTTTTATTAAGAATGAAAAACTTCGTGCGGCACTAAAAGCTGATGCATTGGTTGCTTTGCATGGCTCATGGAATAGTTCTAAAAAAGTCGGTTATAAGATCGTGGCTTTGCAGTTTGATTCTAAAAATGACATTATCGAGAGTGATTTCATTACCGGTTTTGAAGTCAATGATGATGTGATCGGTCGCCCTGTGGATATTGTTGAAGCGCCCGGTGGCAGTTTGTATATTTCCGATGATTTCTCCGGAAGTATCTATAAGGTTAGTTATGCAGCAAGATAATGACTTGCTCTTAAAAAATACTAGGAGATAAAGGTCATGACATTAATACCGCAAACAGCTGATAGTATCTTGGACTTTTGGTTTTCAGAGGTCACGCCCAAACAGTGGTGGAGCCAGTCGGATGAATTTGATCGGCTTATTGAAGTACGCTTCGGTGCTGTTCATGCAGCTGCTGAACGCTGTGAGCTTTACAGCTGGCGTGAGACAGCCAAAGGCCGACTGGCAGAAATCATTGTGCTGGACCAATTCTCGCGCAATATTTATCGTAATCAGGCACGAGCTTTTGCTAGTGACGCGCTTGCCTTGGCTTTGGCACAAACAGCCATTGCCATTAATGCCGACCGCGAACTAGGTGTTAAGCAGCGAGCCTTCCTTTACATGCCATATATGCACAGTGAATCGCCGAAGATTCATACGGTTGCGGTTTCTTTATTCAAGCTACCAGAAATGGCAGACAATCTAGATTTTGAGCTGAAGCACAAGGTAATTATCGATCGTTTTGGGCGTTACCCGCATCGTAATGTCATCCTTGGTCGCAAGTCTACAGGGGAAGAAATTGATTTTCTTCAAACGCCTGGGTCATCATTTTGAAAATTAATCTGGTACAGGGGGTAGGCTTTAAGCAAAGGGACGGTTCGGTAACATCACAAGATAGGTTAATTATCTATAAGATTTGTGGGAGTGAGCATCTCTAGAATACCTTCGAAAAGATTAACGTCATCAAAGTGACGACGTCCGATAAAAGCTGTCGCATGATGCCCCCATTGGCGCATGGCTCCTGGGTTTGGAATGCCCATGGGCCAGAATAGAAAACGTTCGTCGCGCTCAGTGCCATTTATGACCCCCGTTTGGTTATACAGACTGTGATTTTGTCCGTTGACATAGGTAAGAGAACGGAGGTGATCAGCGTGGTAAAAAGCATAGTGTCGTCTTGTTGTAGCTATGGCTGTAGTCGAATATATTTTCTGGATATAGTGATGATTACTACTAATGCGAATAATGGTTGGCTGATTTGTATTAAAGTTAAATTGCTGCTGCGGTGCGAATGCCGGCTCCCGAAATAGTGATGTGGATTTAGGCATGTGGGCATATTGCGTTGGAAAGAAAAAATGATAGCAACCACAGCTATGAATACTATCGAAAATAAGAGGATTACCATCAGCGTTCAGTGTTACTCGCCAGATAATGCCGTCTAAATGTCCACCAAGCATATCTAAAGGCCACTCTTTAGGTCGAGTGGGAAACCAAATGCTGTAATTTAGTTGCAGTAAGGTTTTTAATTGTATTCGTGTATGCGAGATGTGTTGAAATACCACTGGCTTTGCCGTGTTTATCAGGATATTGTCATCATCACGCCATTGTGGAACGCCAATGTAATCATTTTTAGAGCTGGTATCAATTTCAAAGTGCGGTGCAAACTGCGCAAACAGTTTTTGTTGCTGGGGTTCTGTCGGTATGGGAATATGCAAAGGATTTTCAGTGGACGTTTGTATAATTTCAGCGACTTGTTTGCGACTAAGCTTTATCGTGTTGTCTTCAGGGGCATGAAGTATTAATTGTCCTTCAACCGGTAGCGAGAGCAAGGGACTAGTAAAGGTTGTTAATGCTTGTTGGTGCCAGCGGTATATGCCCATGCGAAAGGGTATGGCGGTGAGCGGATAAAGACCTAAAACTTGTTGCCAGGTGTTGTACTCAGACGGCACTATTGCGTTGCGTTTAAGTTCATTGCGCTTAAGCTCTTGGTTCAGCTCAAAGCGACGTAAGGCATAACTGCAGTATGTTAATTTAGATTGTATGGGAGAAATTGCAGGGAAAAACTCCGCTGTTAGCTGATCGAGTTCTCTGGCATATTGCGTAGGTAAATTGTTGAGCTCTATCGACCAGTCTTGTAAACCAAGCGCTTGTAATAAATCTACCCAGCTCTCAAATGGTTGATTCTGTACTTCAGTTCGAAAGCTGGATAATAGTCGATTGACACGTAAATAAGGGAAATTGGTAATACGTGCATTTTGAGCATCTGTTGCCCCAGCGTCTGAGATAGTCCGCTCGGTAACGCTAATTAGCTGCCTGCAATTTTGAATAATTATTGGCTCATGAGTGTCTTTTAAGTAAGCAGAGTTGCAGGCAACAAGGCTCAGTGTTAAAGCTAGGATGGCTGTTTTAGCGCGCATGGCTATGTCGTCACGGTTGCATAAAACAACCATTTGCAAGTTCAGATATTGTAACTGAGTCGGCTCCTTGAACACGACAAAGGTAGGAGCTTATAAATTTCATGCCATGCCCGTTGCGTTTAATTGACCTGCCAGAAATTAGGTTCGCCATGGGTGCGAAGGTAAATCCGCAAGGCCAATGACATCAACGGCGGCCTTGGCGACTTGATGATCATTTTCCACCGAGCTGCCGCTCACACCAATGGCTCCGATTAGAATCCCGTCATTATCGACGATAGGTATACCGCCGGGAAAGGTGATTAAGCCATCATTGGAGTGCTCAATGCCGTAAAGTGGTGCGCCTGGTTGCGAAAGTTCACCGATTTGCCCAGTGTTCATACCAAAAAAACAAGCGGTTTTGGCTTTTTTAATGGCAATATCAGAACTACCAAGCCAAGCCCCGTCCATTCTGACGAACGACTTTAAGTCAGCACCGGAATCAACAACGGCAATACACATTTGGACGCCAATCTTTTGCGATTCAGCAACCGCTGCAGCGATGGCCGTTTCAGCTTGTTCATAGCTTACATGCATGGTTTTCTCCTCAGATTTATAGTGATGAAGGTGTAGCTTTAGTTTAGGGTAATATGATTATTGCGTGCCTAGGAGAGGCTATCTGGACATTTTAAGCCAACTCATAAGCGCTCCTGATTATTCACAACTTTTAGCTACTTTGAAAGATATTTTTAACTCAAATGAGTTGCCATTGTAGCTTGTATGTAGTCTACGGAATGCGAGAAAGGCTGCTTTGAATTCCCCCGTATTTCACTTTGTGCCCTATGAGTCACAGCTCCATAACGGGCTATAAGAGATTCTGCTTATAGGCTGAAAGCTATAACGTAATTAGGGAAGTGTTTACACTAAATTTTTAAAGGGAATATGTAGTAGAGCTTGAATTAAAGAGAATATGAAGGCTCAGGCTAATGAGTAACGCGCTAATAGTTTTTGAGAAGAGATTTATTTTTAGGTAAGAATGACTACCTTATTCATGGCTAGGGTAGTCATTCTAATTTTATTGAATTTAAACAATTTATTGATATTTCAGTTGCTTATTCAAAAGTGTTTTTAGATGCGATTCTTCTTTCATTGGCAGCATCAAAGGCTTGTTCTGACACTGATGATCCCGCTGACATATCCAAGTGCTCAGTTTCTCTGCCTTTTAGGATAAAAACTCCAACAACAGCAATTAAAATGATACCGCCGATATAGTAGGTTGAGTAATCTTTTGTTTGTTCTTCAGCCATTTGACTTTCCTCGTTATTATTTTTATAAAAAACTATGCAGTGCATAGTCGAGGCATTATTTATTATTATTTTTATGCCCCTTCTTATGTCGGTGAGTAAGGTACTCAAAAGCGACAGGTGTATTTTTATCATGAATAATAGTTTCGTGTCAAAACTATTTTTTTATGTGGGTATTATTGTTTCTATTTTAGGTGGTAATCCAAGTGTTATTTTTATTAGTCGTTGATATTTATAATGTTTTTGTATTGATATTTTTATATATTATAAGATTGTGATATTTCTTGTAGTGCTGACACCATATCGTCAGTAATTTTTAGTAAAAGTAGACTAACTTATCAATAAAAATTCCTATTCCTCGATTACTTATGCCAAATAAAGAATTTATCAGCAGTGAACCAACCGAATCCATTACCGAACTGCCAAGTAAAGGGTTAACAAAAGAGGATTTTGTACATAGTTTTAAAGAATATTATGTGCATTTACTGGGGCGAGAGATAGATAATCGTCATGCCCATTATGCGTATGAGGCGCTAGGATTAACTGTTCGTGATCGCTTGATGGAGCGTTGGAAGGAAACGCATAGCACCTATAAACAGGCTAAATGTAAGCGAACGTTTTATTTGTCTATGGAATACCTGGTGGGACGTTCTTTAAGCAATGCGATGTTGAATTTAGGCGTTACCGATAAGCTATGTATGATTTAGGCATAGAAATCGAAGAGTTGATCGGTAGCGAACTCGATGCAGGTTTAGGAAATGGTGGTTTAGGTAGATTAGCGGCTTGTTTTATTGACACCAATCATACAGCAGCTAGTAATGATCAGCTTATTTGGCTTTGGGCATTAATTTCCAGATCCTCACCTGTAACCTCTAGCTCGGTCATCTGCCATTTAATTAGTTCTATAGAGCCATCATTGTGCTCTACAATCGCGGTACAACTTTCCACGAAATCTCCGGTGTTGATATATAAAAAACCGTCCATATTTTTAATTTCTGCGTGATGTATATGACCGCAAACAACGCCATCGAGATTTTGGTCTTTAAGGGTGTTGACGATACTCTCTTCGTAATCAGAAATAAATTGCACGGCATTCTTCACTTTGAACTTTACATAAGCCGCGAGTGAGAAATTAGATTGGATGCCTAGCTTCTTTCTAATGGTGCGAATAATCCGGTTAACCCAGAGCAGGAAGTCATAGCCGTCATTGCCTATCTTGGCAATCCACTTGTGACATTGAGCAATAGTGTCGTACTCATCACCATGAACAATAAGGAATTTCTTTCCGGCAGCGGTAGTATGTACATCTGTTTTTTTGACTGTGATGTCACCAAAAACATAGTTATCGTATTCCCTGACATTTTCATCATGATTGCCGGGTACATAGATGACTTGAGTGCCATGCCGCGCCTTACGCAGGATCTTTTGAATAACCGTATTATGATCAGTAGGCCAATACATTTTCTTGGAAAGTGCCCAAAAATCGATAATGTCGCCGACTAAATAAAGGGTTTCGCTCTCGTTGTATTTTAAAAAATCGAGAAGCACATCAGCTTGGCATTGAGTAGAGCCTAAATGTAAATCTGAAATCAAGATGGTTCGATAGGTAGTAATCATAATCAAACTCTTAGTATTTTAATGTACGAAAAATTTTCTTTATTGCCAAGATCGGCTACTAAAACAGTTTTAATACTATCAGAGGTAGATGAAATTTATGTTACAGGCTGTAAATAGTCATTTTTTTTAAATAGGAATGTGTCATCCATTCTGGATACCCAGATATAGAAAGAAAAGCTTCTATAAGGATAGCGGTATGTATTTTTAAACAGGGCAGAGAAGTGCGCTGTTTACTAATATCCTCTTGGTTTAGACCAACGGACTTTCGAAGCCAGAGCTTATGCCGTTGCTAGGAAATTTAAGCCCTTATTGGGTTAATACCGTGATCGGATTTACTGGCCCCGAGTATTTATATAACGGTAAACAAATTATCCGCACGGGATTGGAAGATCATTTTTGCGGTAAATTGTTAGCTTTACCGATGGGCTGTGATGTTTGTTATACCAACCATGCCGAAGTCGATCAGGATGATATGGGTATGTTGCTCACTCAATTTGCAGTAGCCGGCGGTAGTTTTATTATGGGTGTTCTGGGAGCAGATGATGTCATGCTCAACTATCAGTCGTTTGCAGTTCTCTGGCGTAAGCCTAAAAGATACAATGAGTGATGCTGAACTACCTGATTACCTACAGCTTGGCCTACCAAGTCTCAGTGGTAGCCTTAAATTTACCATAACGTAGTAACATCAACGGTAATAATAGTAAATTAAGTAAAGTCGATGAAGCCAGTCCACCGATAATAATGGCTGCCATTGGCCCCATAATTTCTAAGCCTGGGTTATCACTATTAAAAGCGATCGGTGACATGGCTAATGCGGTAACTAATGCGGTCATAAGAATAGAGGGTAATCGTTCTTGAGCGCCTTTTAGCATGGTTTCTAAATTCCACTCTAAACCCTCATCTTCGACCAGATGTTGATAATGTGATAGCAGCATAATGCTGTTGCGCACGGTAATACCAAATAAGGTAATAAAACCAATAATGGAACCGACCGACAAGGTTGCACCCATTAAAATGACTGCTGCTATGCCGCCGATAAGCGAAAAAGGGATATTAACTAAAGTAATGGCTACATGGCGCAGGTTATTAATGGCGATATAAATAAAAATGAGTACGCCAACACTGGCTAGTAGTGAGTGTAATATCAAGTTTTGTTTAGCTTGTGCTTGTTCGATAGCAGCACCGGTATATTCTGGGTAAGTATTGTCTTCAAAGCTAATATTTTGGCCGACTTTTTCCTTTAGTTCTTGCATAAAAGACGAAATATCACGCCCAGCAACATTACAGGTAATACTTTGTCGCCTTTGTGCATTTTGGTGCAGTATATTGTAACGTCCTTCATTATGTTTAATGTCTGCCACTTCACCTAAAGTAATGAGTTTTCCGCTCAGCGTGCGAATGGGTAATTGATCGATAAGATCGGGTTGCTGTCGCCATTCGGGCTTTAAGACTACGGCTATATTGTAACTACGATTACCTTGTAAATGTTTGCCGACCACTTGACCATCATAAGCCGCTTGGACGGTTTGCAGGATTTGTTGGGTTTGTATGCCCCAGAATTTGAGTTTTTCTTGATTGAGGTGGATTTGAATGAGTGGCGTGCCTGGGGGAGAACGTAATTGTATGTCAGCCGCACCTGAAATTTCTTGCATTAATGCGGCAACTTCTTGGGCTTTTTTATCTAGCTGATTTAAGTCATTACCATAAATATTAACCACAACAGGCGAGGTGTAGCCGGAAATAGTTTCGTCGATGCGTTCGGTTAAAAAGGTATTGGCTTCAAATAAGAGCCCTGGGAAATCGGCTAAAATTTCACGTAATTGTTCTAATACAGCTTGCTGTTCTGCACCAGAAAGTGGTTTAAGACGAACTTCAAATTCGCTGTAATGACTGCCGTAGGTATCAGCGCCGCGCTCTGCACGCCCTGCCCATTGTGAAACAGATTCTATTTGCGGGATTTCTTGCAGCAGTGCGGTGATTTGTTTGCCCTGACGAATGGATTCTTGTAAAGACGTACCCGGAATGCTGGTGGTGTGAACGATATAATGGCCTTCGCGTAATTCAGGTAAAAACTTATTGCCGAGCGTAAAAAATTGGCTCAGCATAAAAATAGAAATGATCAAACTAACAAGGGAAATAAGTTTGAAATATCTGGCAATAGCGCTAAGAAGCCGTGTATATAACGGGTTTAAGAAGCGAATCAGCGGCGGCGTGGTATTAAATTGTATATTATTACTTAAGAGTACAAAACATAAGGCAGGGGTGAGCGTTAGGGCGACGATTAATGACATTAAAATTGCCAGAATGTATGAATATCCGAGTGGTGCAAATAGCCGCCCAGCGACACCCTCTAAAGTTAATAGTGGCACAAACACCAAAGCCACGATAAAGCTGGCATAAACCACCGAGCTACGCACTTCGATGGATGCATCATAAACCACTTGTTGCGTGGCGAGTGGTTTAGCTAATGCGCGGTTTTCGCGTAAACGACGGAAAATATTTTCGGTATCAATAATGGCATCATCAACCACTTCGCCTAAAGCAATCGCTAAGCCACCTAACACCATGATATTGAGGTTAACGCCAAACTCCAGTAACACCGCAGCCGCACTAACTAAAGAAATGGGAATGGCAACAGCGGAAATAAAAGCGGTGCGTAAATTATATAAAAAGAAATACAAAATAAGCACGACAAATAGCCCACCTAAGAACAAATGGCTGGACAGGTTGCTGACTGAGTTTTGTATATAATCCGCAGGTCGAAATAAGTGGTTATAGAAATTAATCTGCTGTTCAGCAAATAAAGGTTCAAATTCTGTCAGTGCTTGTTCGACGGCATTGGAAACGGTCAATGTATTGGCATCAAATTGACCAATAACCATCATCACGATACCAGATTGTCCCATAATTTGTGCGGCTCCAATTGCGGGTTCTGGCGCATATTGAATATCTGCTATATCACCTAAGAGTAAAGTGTTGTTCTCGCTATATTTAATGATACTTTGGCGCAGTTGTTCAGGCGTTGTTGCTAGCCCAGTGACTTGTAGCGTAAAGCGTTGATTGCTATTTTCTATAAACCCAGCACCTTGTATTTTGCCTATTTGCGTGGCGGCTTCGATGACTTCATTAATGGATAAATTGAATTTCTGTAATTTTATTGGGTCTAGCTGGATTTGAACTTGTCTAATATCCCCGCCAAAAATATTAACATCAGCAACGCCATGTACGGCTAATAAGCGTGGCACTAGCAAGGTGTCGACTAAGTCACGCAATTGCATCAGGTTTTTATGCTCAGAGTTTAGGCCGATAGTCAGTACGGTTGCTGAAGAGGAAGTTAGCGGTACGGGAATAGGTGTATGTACGCCTTCTGGAAGTTGAGTACTTAAGCTGGATAGCTGCTCGGTAACTAATTGGCGATTACGGTAAATATCACTATGTTCGTCGAAAATCGCGGTGACTATCGAAAGCCCTTGTATAGATTCAGAGCGTAGCGTGTTTAAGCCGAGTAAACCACTGAGTGATGATTCGATCTTTTGCGAAACTAAGATCTCGACTTGTTCGGCTGAAAATCCAGAGGATTCCGTTTGAATGATAATTTGTTTGGGTGAAAACTCAGGAAATACATCTAAGCCTGCGTTAGCGAAGCGATAGCTTCCGTAGCATAAAATCAATAAAGCCAAGGCTATGATAATGCCGTAAAAGCGAATAGAGAATCGGATGAGGTTTGCAAGCATAGGTGTTGGTTTTTTTGTTTTTATACTTATTAACAAGCTGAGTAAATAGAGTTAGCTATATAGTTTATAGTTCCGACGCTGGAGCCATAAGGGTCTACACAACTTTTTGATATTTAAGTTGCAAGTCAATGTGGCTCCCTGTTGGAGAGGGCTAGGGTGAGGAGAATAAAATCAAAGCTTTACTTGATTACCCATAACCCTCAGCCATACCGCGTCATCCTGCATGTTTTAAGCAGGAATCTTATAGGTTAAGCAAAGATTCCCGATAAAAAACTTCGGGATGACGAGTTTTTAACATACTGATATTTCCAGCTTTATTCTACTATGGCTGAGAGTTGCAAGTAATCAGGAAGCTTTATCTATCCTCTCATCCAACCTTCTCCCTCTGGAGAAGGCTTTAAACTTGCGTAGATACCTATGCGCTGGAGCGTATGAACGATTAGGTGTTTTCCCTGTACTCTCTGTGGTTAAAATTTTGAGCTCGGATTTTTAACAGAGTGGACGGGATTAATCATCGTCGTCATCATCTTCAGCGGGAATTTGACCGCGGAATTCTTCCGATAAAAGCATTTGTGCGCCATTAATCACTAGTATGTCATCTTGTTGTAATGCTTGCTGGATAAAGTAATTCTCCGTGCTTAGCAGTTTTTTCTGATCGATTTGAATACGTTTAAAATGTTCATTATCAATTTTCGTGTAAGCAAAGGTTTGACCTAAGTGCCAGACTAAAGCAGATGCCGGAATGATAACGCCAGAGATAGCGGCTTCTTGCGTGGGAATCTGGACGCTTACACGTTGATAATGTCCATTAAATACGTTATCACTAAAGTAAAAATAGGGCGTGCCCGTTTGTTGGCTTATGCCTGAGATAGGTGCATTAGAAATTAATTTGGCCGACTGATCGGATTCATTTTGATTGGCGGTTTGCAGGGCAATAGTCGTTGGTGGCGTTGTTAATTGTTTAGGTAGATAAATTAAATAAAGTTGTTTTTTAAGCTGACTAAGGTCAATAAAGTTTGGGTGTTGGTCGCTTAAAAACCAGTGACTGACTGTTTTTCCCCATTGTGCTTCTGTCTGCAGACGTAATATTGCACTTTGATTTTGAGAGGCTTGAACATTCACTTTAGCAATGTCGAGCTGGTTCTTTTGTTCCCTGAATTTGCGTGTGGAAACGGCATTTTCGTGTTGTAAGTTTTGTATGCGCTGCATATCCCGTTGCGCCTGCTCTAATTGTAAGTGTGCTGTTTGTTGTTCTGCTAAGGCTTTAAAATAACCGGCACGCGCTTGGAGTAGTGGGAGTAAATCAACTAAGGTCGCAAATGTTTCAATTGTTGGATTAAAGTGAGTGCTGTGTAATTTTATAGTCTCTAAGCCACTTGCTATTTGAAGAGATTCCTCAATCGCGACATTATGCTGAGCAATCGTATCGTCATCATCGGCATTGCTATTAAAGCTAAATAGAAAGATGGATGAAATGAGTAAGGGGCGTAGTATTAACATAATAAATTCAGTTGATTGGCAGGGCTTTGTGTAACTTTTCATTATTTAAAGGGTACAGGTAGTTTTTCAGTTCGTTCCTGAACGCTGAGGCTGTGAAAGCATAATACTTTCACAGCCTCGCTGTTAGCTGGAACCTATTCTCAATGTAAGTTCCCGATAAAAGCACTCGGGATGACGATATTTTTATAGATATTTGCCCATGATTAATGAGAAGTTATGGCTTTGTCTATTGCCTTATCTAGGTGAAGGCTCCTAATTAAGTTAGGAACATGCACGAAATAAGGTAAATTTTACAATGAGGAACAGGTCTTTAGCCGATATTTTAGATAGTAGACTAAAGGTCTGCGCCCCAGATTGTGTTCAAGTTGCTTTGTACTTATTCATTGGCTGAAAAAAGCGTTATTACAGTGATTTATAAACGAGCGACTAACTCAAAGCAAAGTAGAGAGGCTAATTTTTTTAGTATTATAAGATATTCAGTGTAAAGCGCTGGGGAAAAACTGGCTTTATAGTAAAATAATATCCGAGCAATGAGAAAATTTAATCCGTTTTTAAACCTTAACAAAGTGAGAGAAAAATGAGTGAACTTCCTAAACAATTAAAATATGCCACCACTCATGAGTGGGTAAAGTTAGAGGAGGATCTTGTGGTTAAAGTCGGTATTACTGATTTTGCTCAAGAAGAGCTTGGTGATTTAGTCTATATAGAGTTGCCAGAAGTGGGGCGCCAACTAGCAGCAAAAGAGCAATGTGCGGTCGTAGAGTCTGTTAAAACGGCTTCTGATTTATTCAGCCCTGTTACGGGTGAAGTGATCGCCATTAATGAAGAGCTAGCAGATTCGCCTGAGTTGGTTAATGAGGATGCTTTTGGCACTTGGCTATTTAGTTTAAAAATAAACAGTGCGGCTGATTTAGATGCGCTATTAGACGCTGATGCTTATGCTGAGTCGATTGCTTAGATTATTTGGTAATAGTTTCAACAGTAAAAGGGCTGGAAAGTATAAAGTTACCCACAAACTCTGTGGATAACTTTGTGTGTAATTTGCAACTTGTAAAGCTAAATGGCTGTAATTATTATGCTTTTGTTAAATTGCTTGAAAACTATACGACATTATAAATCAGTGCCTTACGTATGTTTTTGTGAGTGTGATGGAATTGATGTTGGTGTTATTTAGCTTGACAGGATTTTGTGTGCAAGAATAAATAAAAGCGCAAAGACTGCGGAGAGAAGTGTCACCGTATTTATTTTAAGGTAGCATGTTTTCAACTTGATTAAGGTACTGAAGATATTTGTAGGTGTTTGGTTTTTAAGTCTTTATAGCTTAAATAAAGTTACCCACAAAAGCTGTGGATAACTCTGTGGGTAATTTGCAACTAGCAATGCTAAATGGCTGTAATTGTTACAGTTTTGTTACATTGTCTAAAAAATATACATCTTTATATATCAATGACTTATGGCGTCTTGAGGCGTTTTGCCGAGACTAATAAAAAATAGTTTTTACTTGACAGGATTTTGTGGGAAATGGCTAATCAAAATGCAAAAGGTGTAAAACGTATCGTGAATGCGTTCTTTTTTTCAGTGGCGGGTTTTAAAGCGGTATGGAAACATGAGGAAGCCTTTAGGCAAGAAGTCTATTTATTGATAGTAGCCGCTCCTTTAGCGCTTTGGTTGACTGGAAATAATATCGAAAGGGTATTATTAATAGGGTGTTTGGTGGGTGTATTGTTAGTTGAGCTATTAAATTCAGCAGTTGAAGCGGCCATTGATAGAATAGGATTTGAGCATCATGAGCTGTCAGGTAGAGCAAAAGATATAGGTTCTTCTGCAGTTATGTTATCGTTGGCATTGGCTGCGTTAACATGGGCGTTGATTTTAATTTAAGAGGAAAAGAAATAAATGAGTGCATTGATTTGTGGATCTATGGCGTACGACACAATTATGGTGTTTCAAGACCAATTTAAAAACCATATTCTGCCTGATAAAGTACATATGCTGAATGTGTCTTTTTTAGTGCCTGTTATTCGTAGAGAGTTTGGTGGTTGTGCCGGAAATATTGCGTATAACTTAAAATTGTTGGGTGAAACGCCTAGAATTATGGCGACTGTAGGTCATGATTTTGAGCCGTATGCGCAATGGTTGAGTCAATGTAAAATTTCCAGTGATTATATTACTAAGTTAGATGCCCATTACACTGGGCAGGCGTATATCACTACTGATCGGGATGATAATCAGATTACCGCTTTTCATCCAGGAGCAATGAACGAATCGCATGTTAATTCAGTGGCACAAGCATCTAGTATTGAAGTGGGTATTGTTTCACCTGATGGAAAATTAGGTATGCAGCAGCATGCTAAAGAGTTTGTTGAGGCTGGTATTCCGTTTATTTTTGATCCTGGTCAAGGCATGCCCATGTTTAGTGGCGAGGAATTACTTGAATTATTAGAGTTGGCAACTTGGGCAACGTTTAATGATTATGAGTCGGAATTAATGCAAGAGCGCACGGGTTTAACTCTAGAGCAAATTGCTGAAAAAGTTGACGCTTTAGTTATTACTTTAGGTGGCCAGGGTTCAAAGATTTATAGCAAAGGTGAATGTATTGATATTCCCGCGGTTAAAGCTAAAGAATTAAAAGATCCAACGGGCTGTGGTGATGCGTTCCGCGCAGGTTTATTGTTTGGTATTTTGAGTGAATATGATTGGGCAACGACTGGACGTATTGCCTCTTTATTAGGTGCGATAAAAATTGAACATCATGGCACGCAAAACCATAGCTTTACTATGGCGCAATTTAAGCAGCGTTATCAAGATAGCTTTGGAGTGTCGTTTTAGTTTAGAAATTCGTACGAAATAACTTTGGCAACTTGGGGCACAGGTCTTTAGCCTGCATTTTATAAGCAGCCTAAAGTGCTGCGCCCCAAGTTATCAGCCTTATTTCATGTATATCCTTTAGGTATAGGTATTTACACAAATTCGCCACGTAACTTCTCATTACTAAAGGGTACAGGCTGTTTTTTCAGCTCGTGATTCCTACATGCTGTTAGCAGGAATCTATGTTTAACGTGGATTCCCGATAAAGCTTGTACCCACGCTTGATTGATGGATAGACTTCGGGATGACGAGTGTTTATATGTATTTGCCCGTGAATAATGAGAAGTTACACAGCCACGGTATAACTTATTGTTTACTATTAAGTTTAAAATTAATCTAATAGCAGTAAGGGGTATGCTGAGAACAAGAAACCTTAGAGGCTCATAATCAGTGTATTCCATAAAAAAACTTAGCTTTAATTCGCTAATACTACTTGTATTGACTTGCTTGTTGATGTCGGTAGCTTTTGCGCATGGTGTTGATGCGCATACCAAACAGTTCTTGTTGGCTAATCAAGGTGTTGCTATCGGGCCTTTTCTATATATTGGCGCAAAGCATATGGTCACTGGCTATGACCATCTGTTGTTTTTACTTGGCGTTATTTTCTTTTTGTTCCGTACGCGGGATATTGTTCGTTATGTCAGTCTGTTTACTTTAGGTCATAGTCTCACGCTGTTTTTAGGCGTGCTAGGTGATGTTGCTGTTAATGCTTATTTAATTGATGCCATTATTGGCTTATCGGTCGTTTATAAAGGTTTTGATAATCTAGGTGGTTTTCAGCGTCTATTTGGTTTCCAACCAAATACCCAAGCGGCTGTGTTGATTTTTGGGTTGTTTCATGGCTTGGGCTTGGCGACAAAATTACAGGATTTTTCTTTGCCGGCACAAGATTTATGGAAAAATTTACTGGCTTTTAATGTCGGGGTTGAGTTGGGGCAAATTTTTGCCTTATTGTTTATTTTACTGGCTTTGAATATTTGGCGGCGTTTTGACAGTTATTATGGTTTTGCAGTTATCACCAATACTTTGTTAATGAGTGGCGGTTTAATTTTATTTGGCTATCAAATGGCTGGCTTTATCATGGTGGTGTAATGTTTATGAATGAAACAAAAATTCCTATGCAATCTTTAAAAACGTTGATTATTACTATGGTCAGTGCGGTGTTACTCGCCTTTTTTGTTTTAATAGCGATTATTGGACCAGCTGAATATGCGATTGATCCAACGGGGCTGGGAAAGGCGCTTGGTTTGACTATATTGGCTCAACCAGTCGAGAAAAACGCAAAGACGGTAGTTGCCTGCCCAGCGGGTAATGCATTGCAAGATTGGCAAGATATAGTGATGATTACCATTCCCGCTGCTTCAGAATTAGAATATAAGTTCTATGTAGATCAACAGGCTGAAATGGCGTATGCATGGGCAAGTGATGGCGTTCAATTATATTTTGATTTTCATGGCGAACCAGCCGGTAATAAAACGGGTTATTTTAAAAGTTACCAAGAAGCAACATCGGGTGAAGCTGAAGGTGTGCTCACTGCACCATTTACCGGCACGCATGGCTGGTATTGGAAAAATACAAGCTCAAAACCCGCTACCGTGACTTTGAAAACCAAAGGACAGTACCGGGTTAAGGGCTTGATTTAATACGCCTTAGTGCAGCTTAAGTTCTTGCCGCACGCGAGACTTTATCAAATGGCTCTGGAAAGGCTTTTGTAGCGCCAGTTTGCACGCGTAATTTATCCAGTAAAGTATGATCAAACATCTTGCGAAATTCTTCGCGAGTCTGAAAGGTATCTGCATATAAGGCTTGGAAACCGCCCATCTCGCGCATAAAAGCCTCTAATTTACGAGTGGTCTGTTTAGAATTGTAATTCTCTACATTGGGTTCGCCGTAAATGCCGACATCAACAAACATTTGCTGATTAGGCTGTGGATTAACCATGCCGCGTATCGGTGTATCGAAGACACGCATAGGGCATAACCATAAAGGATGAAAGTCCACTTCTTGTTTAAAATAGGAGAGTGATTTATCCAAATTAGACAGAGGTAATAAGAAGTCCTGATCCATGTGGTGAGTATCATAGAGTTTATGTAGCGCTTCAGTCTGAGTGAGCTTTAATAAAGAAACCTCGGGTGGCGACATCCAGCCTAATAGGTAGCGGAACCAAGGACTATTACCAAAGGGTATGATGAGTGTCATTTCCCAGAATAAGGAGCGCGTGTGGCGGTGATAATAATGACGTAAAGGAATCCATTCTTCTTGTTCTTTATCTTGTTTTAATATATCGCGTACATGTTCATAAAACCAAGGTTTCCAAAAGTTATTGATGGCATTTTTAGTTTTTCCTGAAGGTACTTTATCAGAAAAATTACCCAACATTAAAACACCTTCATGTTCGGAATACATGAGTCCTTCAATGAAATCATAGGCTTCATTAGCAGGTTTTAGGGATTCTTCGGTAAAGCGTTCGATAAAGGCGAGTTTACTCTTAAAGGGAATATAAGACAGCTGCACATAATCTTTGCTAGGGATAATTTTAATTTCTGCACAGACTAGAAAACCTAATGAACCGTAAGACCAAGGGATAGCATAAAATAGTTCGCTATTTTCTTCTTTTGAACATTTAACTAACTCGCCATCAGCGGTGACAATTTCTAGGCTTTCACAGATAGACTGAAATAGGCCGTATTTATGTGAGCTAGACTCAATACCAAAGCCATTAATCAAACCACCAACGGTTAAGGCGTCTAATTCAGGCACAACAGCTAGAGACCAGCCTAAGGGTTTTAACAGAGCAGAAATTTGCCCCATATTAGTCATAGGCTCAAGGCGTACCGTACCTTTTTTTTCATCAATTTCTAAAATATCCATTAAGTTAACATTAACTTGATAATGGGTTTTTTTATAATTTCCTTGCTTGTGTGACATCGTTTGCCAGCCAGGCCTAGCGGTACACATGGGTATTTCGCCACCGGTTTTTTGTTGCCAGGCTTTGACTTGCTGTTGCACTTTTTTGACTTTATCATCATGTTTATCTGGCGCACTGTTTAGCCAAAAAACTAAGCGATTTCGGGTGCTCATATAAGCTTTAAAAACCAAGGATGCCGGCAATAAAAATAGGACGACAAACAAACCGCGATATTTGATTAAAAAATTTAACATAGATTATTCCTCTAGAAATTAGACTAAGCTATTAACCGTTATATTGAAATAAACTAAATTTTACTCTAAAAAGCATAGGTAGCTATACAACTGTATTTTAGCGTCAAAAAGTTACCTGATTACGCACAAGCCTCAGCTACCTTGAAAAATGTTTTTAACATTAAATAATTTACCATTGTAGCCCGCATGTTGTTACGAAATGCGGGAACAGCCGCTCCAAATCTCCCGTATTTCGCAAGCTCCATAACGGGCTATACCCAAACGAAATCAAGGTGCAGAACTTAACACCTGAAAATTATCGTTAATTCTTTCATCTAAAGAGTCGGCAATACTAGGCAATGTCCTATCAAAAAAATGATTTATTTGATGTCGAAACTCC
>Ga0209290_1000414_pt1 | contig 32155 bp, 27 predicted proteins | sample EN1Hudsemesocosm_2_FD_184632 | JGI IMG/M metagenome (GOLD analysis project Ga0209290, IMG submission 184632) | Methane-oxidizing microbial communities from mesocosms in the Hudson Canyon - EN10B Hudson Canyon (SPAdes) (version 2) | ecosystem: Environmental > Aquatic > Marine > Cold seeps... | reverse complement strand
GGGGTGTGCGTTAGTTCGTTTGAAAAGTGTACGCCAGAAGGACATAAAGCGGCTCTCTCACTGCGGTGAAAATGTCGCTGCGTAGTGTACATGCTGTGTTTCTTTGTCGCTAGCTGTTGTTGTTAAGTGTGGTCATTAGTTCATTATTTAGCGACTAGCTCGTCGAGCATTCTGAGTGTTAAACCCCAGACTCTTTTATTTTTGTACCAGTAGCAGGGTAGCTTGATTTTTAGGCCTTTAACCATCCATATCATCTGCTTGCGGTTCACCGGGGTAGAGAAGTGCGTCAGCGGTACCCAAACTATTTCAGCGACTTCATGATTAAGCACAAAGTCAGTCTGTTTGTTAAGTTCAAAAATAAAAGGAGAGATGATCATCGGGCGTAAGCCTGAATGGGTTTTAGTTAGCTGATCAGATAAACGTCCAAGCTGTTTTAGCTTGGCGGCTTCGAGGCCTATTTCCTCATGTAACTCTCTCAGGGCTGTGTGATAAATGCTCTGATCGGTACTGTCCATTTTACCCCCCGGAAAGGCCATGTCACCTGACCAAGGGTCGCCTTTACGCTCGGCACGTTTTATGAGCAAGATGTCAAAACCATGTGTCTCTCTCTGGCGTAATATGATTGCAACTGACGCCCGGGCCATCCATCTTCTGCCGGGAATTTTACGTGGGCGTTTAAGTAAGCTGGATAAGGTTTTAGTCATGGTTAAGTGAAACTTGCTCATTGTTAAGTAAGGTTTGGTCAAATGAAATGTTTACCTAATCATTATAACGACTTACTGCTGCTTTTTAATACCGCGCTCATTTAAATCACATTCTATATCGGTTTCGATAAACCTTGGTTAGCTTTTTCAAGCGTATTTGGTCAGCAATGAGTGACATTAAAGGTGAGGACTTGTTTGTCGGTGATTTACCTTTACCCATGCGTTGTAACTGACGTTTGGTGATGGCCATAGTGGCGAGTGCCGACAGCGTTTTATCTTTCCACTTTACTATTGGAAGGCTCGCTTGTGCTTCAGGGGATGTTTTCCACTTGTTAGGCAGGGTCGGGCTGAACGCAAGGGCGCGTCCTATGCCTACCATATCTACGCCTGCATTGAGTACCGCTTGTGCAATCGGTAAACGCGTAATTCCGCCTGTCGTCATAATCGGTATGCTTGCCTCTTTGGCAATTGCTTTAGCGAAGTTCAAAAAATAGGCTTCGCGCTCAAGTGTACGGCCATCTGCTGTATTACCTTGCATGGCAGGGCTTTCATAACTACCGCCTGATAATTCAACTAGATCTACCTTCAATTGGCCCAAAGCTTTCACGACTTGAAGTGCATCATCGGCGTCAAACCCGCCTCGTTGAAAGTCGGCAGAATTAAGCTTTACAGACACCACGGCTTCTTCGGGTAATCTACCTTTTACTGCTTTGACTATTTCATAAAGCAAGCGAGCGCGATTTTCTAGGCTGCCACCCCATTGGTCTTGGCGAAGGTTTGTGAGGGGCGATAAAAATTGTGAAAGTAAATAACCATGAGCGGCATGTATTTGAATACCATTAAACCCGGCTTCTATTGCTCTCGAAGCGCTTACCGCAAAACGTTCAATAAGCGCCTCAATTTCTGCTTCAGACATGGGGCTGGGTTGACCAAACAGTTTACTATGTTTGCCCAAGTCTAAGGCAATATCGGAGGGTGACAATACCTGACCGCCCATTGCGGCATAAACCTGTCGGCCAGGGTGGTTAATTTGCATCCACATCTGAGTACCATTTTGAGTACCTGCCTTTGCCCATTCTTGGAACGGCGCTAAGGGCGTATCTGCTTCAAGGGCAATGCCGCCAGGGCCCGTCATCGCTCGGTGGTCAACCATGACATTTCCTGTAATCAGTAAACCCGTACCGCCGCTAGACCAGGTTTTATATAACTTGAAAATACTGTCACCCGGAAGGTGGCCACTGATAGCCATATTCTCTTCCATGGCCGCTTTCGCCAAACGGTTTGATAAGACTGCGCCATTAGGTAGGGTAAGTGGGCTAAAAACTGATTGGCTCATAAAAGCGTTTCCTGATAATTGGATTTTTCAAGAGTATAAGCTTAAAGTTAACTTTAATGTCAATAGTCTAAATTATGATCTGAATCATAGTCAGCCGATGCTTAGGGAGTATTTATATGCAGATTGGTGAGTTATCAAAAGTAAGTGGTATGACCACGCATACTATTCGTTTCTATGAGAGCAAAGGTTTATTGCCGAAAGTCATGCGGGGAATGAACGGGTACAGACACTATAACGACGAGAGCATACAGCGTTTGGCCAGCATACAATGTGCTAAACGTTTGGGTTTTAGTCTGGAAGATATGCTAGTTGTACTTGCTGATCGCGATGCGACGGAGGGTCTGGATCATGACAAAATTATCCAGCAACTTGATACGCGTTTGGAAGAAGTTGACAGCCTGATGCAGGCATTAAAAACCCAGAGAGCAGAAATCAAACAGTTCAAGCATGACCTTCAGCAAACCTGGCAGCAGGGCAAGTGTATGCAGGTAGATGAAATAAATGCAAGCAGATGACATGTCACCTATTGAGACATGAAGCCCAGTTTTATATGGATTTAGATCATCAACAATGTCGATGCCAGTAGTAACGTTGCCATGGCATAGTTGAAGTACTTTATTCTTGAGGGATTAGTGAGTAACACTTGAAGTTGCTGACCCGCCACTGTCCAAATGCTGACAGACGGTATATTGATTGCCGCAAACACTAAAGAGACCAGTAAGACACCCTTCCACGTAGCGGTCACGTTGTAAACGCTAATCGCCGTTAATGCCATCGTCCAGGCTTTCGGGTTGACCCACTGAAAATAGACGGCGGCCAAAAAACTCATCGGCTTATAATTTGATGAACTATTGCTCACTATTCGGCTCATGGCAATCTTCATCGCCAGATAAAATATATAAGCAATGCAAGCTAACTGCAAAATTTGGTGAACCAGCGGGTAGGCGGCGAATATCCCCATTAATCCGACACCAATCAAGACAACCATGAGGCTAAACCCCAATACCACCCCCAGCATATGGGGAATCGTACGGATGAAACCAACATTCGCCCCCGATGTCATCAGCATAATATTGTTAGGCCCCGGCGAAACTGTCGAGACGAAGGCGAAGGATATTAAAGCGAAAAACTGTTGATATTCCATTTTATTCCCCATTAATGTCTGTTTGCGTTACTTGTATGTTAATGAGATTTGGCGTAAATTTTGTGTCTATCTTTGCTTAAAATTCACTTAATTCACAATATTATTGAGATATGGATAAGTTTGACGAGAGAATATTGCGCAAGCTGAAGTTGAGTGGCAGATTATCCAACGTCGAGCTTGCGGAGAGTATTGGCTTATCGCCTTCTGCAACATTGCGCCGGGTACAGGATCTGGAGCGTAGTGGTGTGATAAAGAGCTACCGAGCGGTGCTCGATCAGAATAAATTAGGCATTAGCTTTGTCGCTTATGTCACGATCGGGTTGTCGAACCATAGCAAGAAATCACAGCTGGGGTTTGAAGAGCATATTAACGGGGCATCAGAAGTCACAGAGTGCCACAACGTCACGGGTGCCAATGAGTATTTGCTCAGAGTCGAGACAAGAGACTTAGCCGCCTACAAACGCTTTCACTCAGATGTTTTGGGTGAGATATCCCAAGTAAATTCAATTCAAACCTTGGTGGTGATGGAATCGCCAAAAGATGAACGATGAGTTGGCCGTTAAAATGACAAGGCTTGACTAGGTATTACCTCAGAAAGTTTGGCATATTTAGTGTGGGCACTAAATAGTGTATTACATAAATGTTGTTACCTTCTATCTATCTATCTATCTATCTATCTATCTATCTATCTATCTATCGCATTGCACGGTGATAGGGATGCAGCATCGATCACAAATACACAGCTAAAGTTTGATGTCTTCCGAGTTCTTATAAAATGTAATCTACTGAGGTGCTAATCTTTTGTTGGCTAAAATCTGAGCGCGTTTGAGACTTTCATTTGCTGGGACCATATCATCAAGGCTTTCATCAATAGCTTCCTTTAATATTTGTCTTACAAATTTGAAATCCCGTGTCATAATTTTCGCTTCAGCATATTTCAATTGTTTTAGGGCGTTTTTGTAAGGCGTAAAATTATAGCGCTGGGCAAGTACTTTAGACGCGAATGCTTTTTTTATTACTGGGAAATAACCCGTGTGAAAAGCAATTTTTGCCTGGATTTCAGGCTGCGTGAGATAACGAAGCAACTCCCAAGCGGCTACTTTCTGACCCTCACTTAAAAAGGTTGAGACAAAAATATTACCCGCCCCTACTGACGCGGCAAACTTCTCCTTGCCTGGCATGACACTCGCCGTCCACCTAAAATGAGCATTTTTATTTACACTGTCTATGCCACTCGAAGAATAATAGATGACGGGGTAATTTTGTTTAAATGCAAAGCCATTGATTGCCGCCTTCCAGCTGCCTTGTACGCGTGCCATTAACCTAGATCTAAAGAGATCTTGCCAGAACGTTAGACTCTCTACGACGGGCTTACTGTCAAATAACACTTGAGTGTTTGTGTTATTTGCAAGACTGCCTCCATTTTGCCGAACGAAAGACTCAAAAATCCAGTCATACCAGGTATTTGCCAAGCCTAATGGCGTTTTATTTGAAAATGCATACAATTTTTGAAGTAGAACTTCTAGTTCGTTCCAAGTTGTAGGCAATTGATCATCGCTATAGCCAACTTGTTCCAATTTATCGAGATTGTAATAAATAAGTGGCGTACTTCTGAATAAGGGTAGGGCATAAAGGCGCCCATGATCGTCAAAACTATTTTCAAGAAATGAAGGTAAAAACTTTCCTAGGTATTCGTTTACAGGAGAGGTATGATTTTCGAGGAAGTCATCTAGCGGAATAATAGCCGACGCGTATTTTAAGGTTAGAAGTTCAGATATCTCAGCGACAAAAATACCCGATGCGCGCTGCTGAGATGCGTGTTGAATAACTTTGTTAAGTACCTCATCGTAACTATTTTCTGGGAAAAAGTTAATTTTAATGTTCGGGTGCTGTAGCTCAAAGTCACGAATTAAATTTAAATATAGCCGAGAGCTTTCTGAGGTCACAGCACTTGGAACATGAAACTGCAGCTCGACATCTTTAGTCTTCGCTTGAGCTGAAGCGATTATAAAGATAAAAATTAGCGCCAATAACAGTCTAGTCACTGCTCTAACTCCTTCCCAAAAGATGAGACTTCATTATAGTTTGTAAATGCTTGGTTAATTAACGTGTTCAATCAAGCATTGAGTGGTCTAGATTTTTTAAACGGCCAACTATTTTTTCCAATAATAACCTTTCTCTTTCACTATGGTGATTATTTCGTCCTTCTTAGACTCAAACCAGGTATCGAATTTCTTAATTGTTTGAATACGTTTAACACCGTTTCGAACTTCGTTAATAGGAATAGGGGGAGATACCATATTTTCGATGCCCCACATTTCTTCACCTGACATTGAGGCATTACCCAGCAAGGTTGGAAATGATTTTTGTGCACGTAAAGCCCGAATTATTTTTTCGGGGTCAAAGGTTTTGGCAAGTTGAGCGCCAAATGCCCAAACCTTCAACATGATGACATGATCCCAGTCAATGCCCGTGAAACGTCTTTTCACATCTTCAGAAGCACCTGTTCCAAAACGGCTTAGCCACTTTTGATAAAACTGGTATTGTTTTGATGACTTTCCCCAGAAAGGGTCATTGAATAAAGGAAAGCTATCGACAGTGCCTTCATGAAACCAACTAGGTACACGTTTCAAATTGGCTTCTACATCCATATAATTTCCAGAGATTTCCCCTCGGTACCCTTGAGTAAACAGTTCTTGAAGAATGAACTCGACAAACCCGGGCCAGGTTAAGTTTAAGCTAACGACGTCAGGTTTTGTCGCCAATATATCGGCAACGATTGTCGAGAAGTCCTTGGTATTGAGCGGAAAATGCTTGTCATACACAACATCCCAGCCTTCTGCGATTGCCGAACCCACTTCCCAGGCCTGAGAGCTTTGCGCGATAGGGTCGTTTTGAGAGACTACCGCCCAGCGCTTTAGTATCGGGTTTTTATTTTTGTGGAACCAGGGGCGCAGCATATCTATCCTCGGTGTTACATCGCCTCCCGCTAATAAATAGGGCCTATCGGGTTTAATGTCGGTCGCTATCAGGCTGGCGTAAATGACTTTTTTATCGGTTAAATATGGGTGAGTGGCATCGGCACTTGCGCCACCAATACCGCTTATAAATTTTACCTGGTGTTTATTCACCAGTTCTTTTGCGCCCTTTAACGCTAACTTTGGATCTGATTTATCATCATAGATAGATAACTTAAGCGGATACCGAGTATTACCCACAAGCAGCCCTCCACGCGCATTAATTTCGGATAGAAATAGCTTAATGCCAGTTAGCCCTGGCTTACCCCATCCTGAAGACGGCCCAGATAATGCCCCCAGAAAGCCAATATTTATTTCGTCACCGACTAAATAATTGGTTTCGGAATTTTTTTCGGGCTTGTATACCGCATTGTCATCCCAACCCCAGTTGAAAATGTGATAAAAGCTGGGTAACTGTTTAAATTCTTCTAGTTCCCTGTCATATGCCTTTAACAGCATTGGAAGGTTTTCATATTCAGCGTTTTTGAAAGATGATGCTGTTCCAAAAACATTTGTCGTAGGTTGAAAAAAACTTATAAAGTCATACCGGCGAATATTTTTGAGCTTAAGTTTTTTTGCGGTAAACCGAGCCGAAAGTTCATCCGCAATGAAGGTATCGATTCTATTGATGTTCAACATCTTGAATCCATAGGCAATGTCGATTACAGGATATATTTGCGCGTTATAGTCGGTAAGTTTTTTCCCTTTGAACGGAAATAACTCCCAAAGTAATTTGTTGTAAGATTCGCCTCGAACCACCCCAAGTAACAAACCATTTTTTTTTGCGTAAGAAAGGCTAGTTACATCGTGCGCGAACTTTGTATCTTTATTGGTCACCAATACAAATTCGTTATCGCGTGAAAATATCTTTGGGTAATGAACGAATGGGTCAAGACTGGGTGTTTGAGGAAAGGAAATTCCGATGTCAGCCTGGCCGCGTTTAATCATTTCTTTACAACGTGCGCGAGGGCAGAGCGACATATCGTACTTGACGTTAAGGCGATCAAATATATGTCGGATTATTTCAGCATCAATACCCACAACCCTGTTTTGGTGTTCAAAAAGATAGGGAGGAGAGTGCTCTCCTACAATGGTGAGTTTGTTAGAAGATAGCGCACTACTACTGATGAGCAGCAGTAATGTGGCTAACTTGATACCCCATGGTTTAGGCATAGTTGCGCTACTCGCTATAGGATCCGATTAAGTGGTAATTTTAGTATAGATTTTCAAAATAGATACGTTTAATAATCAGCAATTCACTGCAGATATCTCAATATTTGTTTAGCGACCCTAATGACAAAATAAGCCCTTAAAGTCACTTTACCAGGTTGCTAAAAAACGAAGCACTTTTAACAGAAACAGTTTTTAACGATTAGTTTGGCAGTTTAACTATGCGTTTTTCCTCACGCCTCTTATACTGAAAGACCATAAGGAAAACACTCACAGAGCTTAAATTTATGGCGCTTTGGCACTTAGAAGGCTGTCTAGACGAAACCAAAACGGTCAGAAAATCACCAATTACGCATTTTCCCTTTATCATTGGCAGAAGCAAGTCGCTTGATATGGTGATTTTACGCACCGGTATATCTCGAGAACATGCTGAAATTTTTAAAAAAGGTGGCCGACTTTACATTCGCGACCTCGGGTCTACCAATGGAACCTTCGTAAACAAAAATCGTATCTCTGTTGACACGTTGCTCACGCATAATACCGTCATTCATTTCTCCGAAGTTGATTTCAAGTTAGTCGACTTAGAGTTCAAAGCGCCGACTGACGAGCTATTAACCGTGGTAATAAACATAGCTGATGTACCTGAATTAAACGCTAAAGCCTCTAAAAAGCGCAGCGCGAGTGGGCGGATATCCTCAGCGGTTAGTCCATCCGGAGCCAAACACATAAATGAGGAAAAAACAGCAAAGCCTGACGATGCGGCTGAGATCGAGACGGTCGATGGATCGCTGGCGCCGGTTTCCAATGCGGATAATCATCCCCAAAGTGGCCATTCCAGACCGAGCTATTCCGCCAATGAAAAAATATTCGTTCAGGGAGGGGTTGATGATTCAAACAGACGTATGCACGCCCGGCGAGAGGTTCGTTGGCCTGCTCTGGTAACGCTAAAAAACCAACAGTCTGTCCAGTGTACGACCAAGGATCTCAGTGAGATAGGACTAAGCTTGAAGTCGCCGGTCAGCCTACAGGAACAAACCCTGGTTAAAGTGGAAATCAAGACCTTTTACAAAGGTCGAAACCGAGAATTCACTACTCTTGGCGTGGTAAAACATTCGTTATTAGCAGCAGATGGTTTTACAGTTGGCATACAGATAAAGCAATGCGCCAAGAGTTGTAGCGAGTTTATGATGAAATTTTCTAACTACCAGATTTAGCGGGCATGAAACTGTTGTTGCCTGAGCTATTCTATCACCGGTCATTAGGTGATTTTTTCATCCTTCTCTTTCACAGGGCATTCAAGACTTCGATAGTATGAAGTACCGGTTTTATCGGTGCGCGCCGCACAGCCTGTAAATTATATTAAAAGTGGCCACTTAGCAGATAACTAGGTCGATAGGCTTACATGCTATTTGCGCTTCCTTGGTGTCTATAGCTTTAAACTCAGTTTTACCATCTGATCATCTTCGCCTACAGCCGGCACCGCGCAGCACAATAATACTTCGTCTTCATTTACAGTCGCGGGGTGTTCGGTCTGATAAGCCACTTTGCCTGAGATAAGAGTGGTTTTGCAGGCACCGCATTGACCACTACGACAACCGAATTCAGGGCTAAAACCATGCGCTTCGGCGAAATCGAGTAGATTGCCATCTTCCTTGCTCCAGGCTTGTTCAACATTGGCATCGGTGAACTCAATAATGGCTTCACTTGCCGTGGGCTCAGGGGTGAATATTTGAGTGGCTTGGTCGGCATCACGTTTTAATGACGCAGGGCCAAACTCTTCAGCATAAATTCTGCCATCATTAATACCTAAGCGTCTTAGCAGATCATAACTTGCTTGCATGAAACCGCTTGGGCCGCAGAGGTAAAATTCATAATCATCTAGTGGAAGTATGGCCTGTAATAGTTCTGCCGATAGATGGCCAGTGTGGTGATAGTCAATACCGGGCTGGAGGTTTTTAGCTACTTCACCTAATGACCAAAATGCCCTGACCTGACCCGATGACGCTTGCGACAGGGCATTAAATTCATCAAAAAATGCTCTTTGTTGATGATCTCGCGCTGCACCTATAAAGGTCACTGCGCGAGCAGATCGTGTACGTATTGCTTCGTTTAAAGCATGTCGCGCCATTGATATCATGGGCGTGATCCCGACGCCACCTGCCAGTAATACGGCCGGTTTTGCCTCAGTTGCATCAAAGCTGAAGTCTCCTCGTGGTGCTTTAGCGTAGAGGGTATCACCAACGTTTAAGTGTGCATGAAGATAATTTGAGAACACCCCGTCAGCATGGCTAGGGTCGATGGCAGTTTCGCGTTTGACGCTGATGCGGTAATGCTCATCTGCTGGTGCCCCTGATAATGTGTAGTTACGAATAAGCTCCTGGCCATTCATTTCCTCGTTATTTAGGGAAGCTTTCACGGTGAGAAACTGGCCCGGAATAAACTTTGGGGCTTGATGCCCTTGAGCGGCCAGATAGAAAGACCTTATTACACTACTTTCATCCGCTACTTTAGTCACGGTATAGGGTAACCATTGATCCTTGCTCGCTTCTGCTTGTGCCAGTTTTTCGGCTTGATCCCAAGTACCTGTGAGTAGACTGTTAGGTGAGAACTCATTTAGTTTCCAGCGCAACGGCAAACCATTCTGTATCCAACGGCCATGATCAATATGAAATTTCCATAAGCGTTCAGCCCCTTCAAAATGTTTTGTTTCCGGGCTATCCCATAGCAACTCAACGGTACCGGTCAGGGTCAGAATATGGCCTGTTTCAAAATCAATAAACAATAAACCGGCCTTCGAATTCTCCTCAAAGTTACCGAAGGTGTTGAAGTGGTTATTACCTAAGTAGTCAGGGATGGTTAACGTGGTATCGTTATCTACTCGAATGAATCCGGCTTGGCCTCCGCGATGAGATACATCGGCACCTTCGCTTGCTTGGTCTTCCTCATTATTGAGGTTTTTGCCCACATAGCTGGCGACAAAAAAAGTATCACTGTTTGCGATAAGGTCTTTGGCCTGAGTATCAAATATCTTAATGTCTTTAACTTCTGGTTTGGGTAATTTTCTCGGATCAAGCATTTCCAATTCACGTGTTTGGATATACTGCGGGCAATTACCAAAGGCCTGATCAATGTCCAAATGAATGGCAGTGTCAGAGTGGCCTGTTACATGCGCGGCCAATCGATTACGACGCCTTGTCGGAAGTTCTATTCCGAGCAAACCTAAGCGTATATCTTTCTGTAATGATTCAGCCAATGGATCACCCTCAACTGGCTGAGTATTGAGGGTCAAGGTTTCGGGTTTATCAGAGTGTATGAACCCTGGCTGGTTAAACAAAATCGATGCCCAGGGCCAGCCTTCGTTGTCGGCATGACCAACAAAAATAAAAGGCAGTTGCTTATAAAACTCACGATGCTGCTCAGGCATGAAATCACGAATCACGCGACTACCAAAACGCTCCATTCTTTCCCTCACGCCTAAACGGCTCTGTATTGCTTGTTCACCCTTATGAAAAGGTGAAGAGGGAATCTCTTTGGCGTTGGTTTTTGTTGGTGTCGAGTGATTTTTCATTTCTGATCTCCGGTGAATCAATAACCTCTAAGCGTTCTAGTCAGAAAACCTAGAGAGGTAGCGTTCAGGTAAAGCGTTTATATCAGCTTATTATATAAATAGTGGAGAGGCGGTCATCAATATACCCGCGACGCCGGCAAACCAGGCAGTTGTTCTGACCCAGGGAATACCTAATACAAATACAGGTGCATGGATTAATCGCGCGATCAAAAATATCTGTGCCCCTAAAGAACTTGCTTCATTGCTTAAACCTAGTAGATGAATTGAGATGGCGATAGGTGAAAAAATAACGATGCTTTCAATTAAGTTTCTAATAGCCCGGTTAAGTCTGTCATGCCAACCACCCCATTGTGGTACATCGTGTTGGTTTCCTGCTGCGGTGGGTAAACCCAATACCAGCACGTTGCGAGTGCCTTGAATCAAGGTGAGCAATAATAGAAACGAGCCGATATAAGCCAAGATATAAATTTCTGTATTCATAGGTATAACTCCAGTTTTTTGCTGCCAGCTAAGTGTTTTTTATCGTTACGCTTAGCTTGGTTTACGTTTATGGGTTAAAAGTTCAAATTATTTTGTAACTAAGCTTTCAGCCCTACGGCACTTGATTTCATTCTCAGGCCTTGTTTGCGCTGATGAAACAAGTATCCGGATTTATCTTTTATTGATAAATAGGGTTGTCATTGAATGATTGTCAATAAGGTGTTGATAGTATGAATGCTTTAGATAGCATGAAAGCCGTGGTTGCAGCGGTAAAAACGGGCTCGTTTACTGTGTCTAGTGAGCGCTTGGGTTTACTTAAAGCTTGAGTGAGAAAATATATTGGGGAGATGGAAAATAAAATCGAGCCGGGCGCATTGCTTGAAATATTGTCAATGTATGCTGCCCCGGAGTTTGGTTTGTTTGCGATTTACCGCCAACGCAGCTATTGATCAAAAAGAATACGCTGCTTTATCGATTTTTTGTAGGCAGAGCTTGTTGTTTGAATTCTCGGGCTGTTCAAATAACGCTGTTTCTTTTACAAATTGATTTATTTTTTCTGCCGTTTTGACTCTCGTGCTTTGCGCACATAAAAATAACGTCGGTTTTTCGACGTATCTGTCTAGAAACTGGTCGAGAAACAGGTAGTCACCGCCATCTGAGAGAAAAATAATCCATGCCTGAATATCATCATAAATAGCGTAGTTATTTGCTTGATAGGTATCTGGGTGGCCAATGTGCTTAATGTTTATTTCAAGCACCTGTAGTGATGATTTGATAAAGTCGGAATATTGTTTTGTGTCAGAAAAAATACCAATACCTTGCTCTGATCGGCACCGATTTTGTGCGAATAGGGCTTTGCTTGCCTGGATGTTGTTACGATGAATCTCATGTTTAAGGCTGAGAAAAATAGGTTTATCGTGAAATTCAGTCATTATGCGTGCAGGTGTTCTGTTATATGCTTGTCTTTGGCGTTTTTTTTGGCTTAGGTGTCTTTGAAATTTTCTGAGTATATATGGGCGCTTAAACATATTGATTCACTTTATTATTTAAGTTATGGGTGCTCCTGATAGTTTGCTAACTAACTTCCATATTATTATTTAATTAGACATTATTTTTAAGATGCTAGTCATTGTTAATACCGGCTCTGAGCTTGTTAATATCGGTTATTTTTAATAACGTAAGTATGACGTTGCATTGGCGTTGCACTATGTTTTGGGGGAATGTAAGTACAAATATTTTCAGGCATGGGTGATGATACAAAGAGACTTTTCATAAAAATAGAACTGTGATGTGTGCACGGTTTTAAGTGTTCTGATCATTATTTCCTTCAATCTTTTTGGATGGGTAAAAGCTAATCTGATTGTGTTCCGTCATGGCAGCCATTAATCATCTTGAAAGCAACGAGTAATCGATCTTAGTTGTTGTTTGATTTGTGATGTTTAGACGTTTTGGGTTGAAATGTGCTTAACTCAGAACCTGAGCTCGACTGACGAAGCAATTGTTGAAAAGTGCTATAAATAAAATAATATAATTAAGCAGCAGAACAACGAAATAATAATCTCAAAATATTTGGAGCATCCGCTCTTTGAAATGGTGTTGGTCAAGCCAACAAAAGCCATTCATGTTGTATCGAGTTCACAGGGATGGCACAGCTTAGGTGTGTCTGGTGAATGAGTTATTAAGTTCATTACTGCAGCTTGATAGGACGAGATAAATTCTTGTACTTTCGGACTGTCGTTATAGAACTGCCGTTACTTTGCTAAAACTATAAAAATAAAGACGGGTAATACAATGAAGAAAATTAAATCCAATAATTTCTTAGCTTGGGCGCTATTATGTGCCTCCTCTCTATTCGCGACGCAAGCCAGTGCCGGCTGCTGGTGGTGGGAGAGCTGTGATGAATATGAAACAAACTATCCGATTGTCTTGGTGCACGGCGTATCGGGATTTGATTCAATTTTCGGTATTGACTACTTTTACGGCGTTAGAAATGCGCTTGAAGCACGTGGTGCTGATGTGTATGCACCTAACGTCACCGGCTGGGAAGATGCGTATGACCGAGGCGAGCAACTTGTCGAGGCATTGGAAGATTTACAAGCGGCGACTGGTGCTCAGAAGTTTAACTTGATGGGTCATAGCTTGGGTGGACCAACAATTCGTTATGCCGCTGGCGTTAGACCTGACTTAGTTGCCTCTGTTACCACGATTAATGCTGTTAACTATGGCTCTGACTTTGCTGATGCAGCCACTGGTGTGATAGATGTAGATAGTAGCGCTGGTGAATTGGTTGAAGGCGCGCTTAATTTATTGGGCAATGTGATTGATGCTTTATCCGGAAATCCGGAATACGCTCAGGATGCCATGGACGCCGTTTTATTTATGACATCTGAAGGCGCGGATGAATTCAATGCAACTTTCTCGGACGGCATGCCTACTTCTACTTGTGGTCAAGGTGCTTCAAAAGTGAATGGCGTGCGTTACTACTCATGGGGTGGGGATATGGCATTTACAAACGTTTTTGATATCTCTGATGCATTCTTAACCTTTACAGGCGCATTCATTAGCGGCGGAAACGATGGTTTGGTTGAACGTTGTGACCAGCATTGGGGTAAGGTCATTGGCACAAGATACAATATGAACCACATGGATGCTGTGAATCATGTTTTTGGTATTCATCACTTGTTCGAAACAGATCCTCTGACCTTATATAAGAATCAGGCAGTTAGGCTTAAGTCTGCAGGCTTGTAGGTAAGAGCTTTAAGTACTATTAACTTAGTATGAGGCGGCATACGCTCTAGGTATGCTGCCTCTCAGTTTAATATGCCTTCTATCAATGTAATAAGCCTATCAATTTAATAAAATAACTAGCGATTTAATAAGAAAGCGTATTTCTTAGTTATTTGCGCTAACTTGAGGTCTATGATGAACGTTAAGGCAATAATAAAAAAAAACCTGCTGGCACTTTCAATGTTTGCTATGACCTTTGTTGCAGTCATTTTCTACTTTACCAACAGCATCCCAACACCTCCTGAAGCTGGTATTTCACCGTCAGGGGAGCATCAAATCGTCTCATTTGAGTCAAATAAAAGTAGCGGTGAACATGAGATAACAAAACAAGTGCTGGGCTTTGAGTCTAAGTTTGGTGGTTTACCTGACTCGCTTACAGGCACCGTGATGGTGAATGCACTTCAAGTTGATGAAAACGGTCACCTGATCATCACCAGCAATATTAAAGACCTGTTTGATTATTTCCTCTCGACTATTGCAGAAGAGGATTTGGATCTCATTCTCCTACGTGTAGATGAGTATTTAAATTACTATTTACAAGAGCCAGCTTTGAGTGAATCAAAAGCCATACTCGCTCAATATATTGAGCTTAAATCGGCACTCATGGCCTTAGAGCAGGATATGGAAGGGGACTTTACCCAGATTAGCTCTCAAGACAAACTAGGCGGTGCTTACCTTGAATTTCTGCGTAATCAATTGAATCAACGTAATGCGCTTAGAGAGCAGTACTTGGACTCAGCAGTTTATGAGGCATTTTATGCAGAAGAAGAAAGCTACGACGATTACACCTATACCCGTTTGCTGATTTCATCCGACGCATCACTGACAGAAGGTGAGCGTTTGCAAAAAATAACCGAGCTTCAAAGTACCTTGCCAGAAGATGTCTTGCAAAGTATGCGTAAAACTCAAATTACCGATGAGCTGAAAGCAAGAACGGAGCAAGTACTTGAAAATGGTGGTGATCATCAACAAGTGCGCGAGCTACGTCGAGAGATGTTTGGCGATGATGCTGTGCAACGCTTCGATAAGCTTGATCAGAAAAGGGCGTTATGGAAAGCACGAATAAACGATTATTTGACCCAGAGAGCGCACATATTAAGTAATCAGGGTTTAGCAAAAGAAGCGCTTGGAACTCAGGTCGATGCACTTAGGAGTGCGATGTTTGATGAGCAAGAACAAATACGGGTTCGCAGCCTTGAGCGCCACGTAGGCGTATAATTATATTGAATCCTTATTTATCTCTTTAGTGTTCAGAGGGCGTGTAGTTGACTCAGAGTGATGCTGTTTCCACACTTAAGGCTATGATTTATTTGTCTGATCGACGCACAATGTATATTGGACAATTAAAACGCATGATAGATCAGTCTAACGGCTTAACCGTGCTGATCATATCATTAGGTGAAGAGCTTGCACTGATTGACAGTAATGGCGTGCAGCAAGGCGTCAGTAAAAGCTTTTTAATTCCGGCGGGGGCGCATGTAAGCTTAGATACCCGTGACTCGATTATTGTGTGGTGTTTTCTGGATACCATTGGGCAAGACCTAGCGACGCTTATACCTAACATGGCATCGAGTATGTCTATTGATGACCACAGTGATTGTTATTGTGGCATTGCGAATGAAGCTCAGCTTATTAAGCAGGCCCTGAGTATATTTACCGCTAGAGCTTCTGCACAAGAGGCCTTTTCTTTGTTAGATCGGTGGCTAGCGTTCGATGCGGAAGATATTGTAGGCTTTGAAACGACAGGTACTGTAGGTACGCCATTTGTGCCTGATAAACGTGTCGAAATGGCGATTTCCCTCATCAAGAAAAACTACTCAGAAAATTTATCGATTGATGAAATTGCCGGTGCAGTTGAATTATCTGTTCCGAGGCTAATTCAACTTTTCAAGCAGACGACAGGCATTCCTATTCGGCGCTTTAGACTCTGTCACCGGATATATGTCACCTTGATCAATCTGAGCAAAGGTATGGTGTTAACTGAAGCCGTGTTGGATGCTGGGTTTTCGGATTATGCGCATTTCTCCAGAATATTTAAAGAACTAAGTAGCGTGAAACCATCAAAAATACTCTCTTCCAAGAACATTGTTGATTTCCGGGTATTGCCTGATTGAACTAAATCGTTTTAGGCCTGTCATATCTTTGCAAGAAAATCATTCCTTTTAATCGGGCTAAGGTATCACGCGGAGATATGATGTTGAATTTGGATTTTAATAAAAGAGTCATACTCGAGTCAGCTCAAAGGGACTGGCTAGAAAGCCCTTCTGCCAATGTATATCGTAAACCACTGGCTCGTTCTGATGCCGATGGCGGGCATGTCACCAGTATTGTGAAGTATGAAAAAGGAGCTAGCTTTAGTGCGCATCCTCACCCAGGAGGCGAGGAGATTTTTGTACTGGAAGGCGTGTTCTCTGATGAAGCCGGAGACTATGGCCCGGGTACCTATATACGTAATCCGCCCGGTAGTTCTCATACCCCGTTTAGTAAAGAAGGTTGTATTATTTTCGTGAAGCTAAATCAATTTAGTGAGCATGATGATGAATCTGTGCGAATCGATACAGCGATGACAGAATGGTTTCCGGGTATTGGTAATTTGGAAATAATGCCGCTGCATATGTTTGAGCAAGAACATGTCGCACTCGTTAAGTGGCCTAATGCTGAAAAATTTTCGCCTCATCAACACTTTGGTGGTGAAGAGATCTTGGTTATATCGGGTGAGTTTTGTGATGAGCATGGCCGATACCCCAAGCATACTTGGATACGAAGCCCACATATGAGCCAGCATCATCCATTTGTTGAAGAAGAAACCATTATTTTGGTAAAAACCGGGCATTTACCCCTGACTGTTTAAAACGAGAGGTCTAAATAGTCTGTTTAGAGACGATGTTTAGAAAGCAGGTTTAGATCGTTTGTTTATTTAAATGATGCGAAAAAAAACGCTGAACACATAAGATATGTGCCAGCGTTTAATTTAAAGATCTTTTTTTACGATATCTTTCTTACTTATTTCTTTTATTATTTTTGGCTCACTTCGCCAGTAAGTGTTGAATCGCTATTTCGATACGGCTTTCAAGTGGCGCAAATATATCGGTTTCTAGGCCTACTTTAGAATACCACTGTAGTAGCGAAGCATTCAGTTGTTCTTCACGACTCTTGTGTTCCGATGTAGAAGACATACCTTCGGACAACCTGCTGACTTGCAGTTGCATTCTTAACTCTTTGTCAGACTCGGGAGAGTCTATTCCTGCCGCAACTTCACAGGCGATACAGACAGAGCGAGCCTGGTCCAATGTGACGATGTTTTCTGCTTTAACAGCATCTGCTTTTGTTGAAATCCAAAGTTCTTTCAATGCAAGTTCATGCTGCTTGGATAGAACGATCTGAGAATTAAACTCATCTTCAAGTTGCTGAGCTTCTGAGCCTAGACCTTGGTTAAAGACTTGTCTGCATAGTGAGGCTTTTCGCTGAATTTCTTGCCATTGTCGTAAATGTTGCTTGTTTTCTTGTGTCGCAATACTTTGTTTCAAAGCCTTCAGTGCATCTTCGTAACGCTGTTGGTTCTTTTCAAGCGCTTTGGCAGGCAAAGAGGGAAGTTGTTTGTATCCCTTCCGGAATTCGCTCAGCGCAGATTGAAGCTCCTCGAGTGTTTTGTCTTCAAGCGACTCAATATAGGACTCCAAATCGTTATTAAAGGTCGTGGCAACTTGTATCGCGCTATCTATTTCTTCACGCTTATCGTTACGGGCCTGGTCGCGACGTGCAAAAATCTGGTCACATGCTTCACGGAACGACTTCCATAAAATGCGCTCTTGCTTATGTGCCATAATGCCTACAGCTTGCCAATCTTGTTGAAGGATCTTAGCTTGTTGTATTGCCTGATCAAGCGCGTCTAATGAAATTAATTCATTGGCTTTGTCAACGATGGCTTGTTTAAGCTTTAAATTGCGATCACGTTCTTGGTCTAATTTTTCATCGAACTGCTCAAGAAGCTTGTTGAATTGCGTTTGAATCGTTTTATTAGCTTTAAAGTCAACCGGGTAAGCTTCTTTCCATTCTTGTCTTGCCTGACGATTAATTTTTTCAGCGGCTTTCCAGTCAGCATTGTGCCAGTCATTATTTTCAATGAAATTACTGACTTGAGCGATGAGTTGCTCACGCTTAGCGACATTATTTCTCTTAAGTTGATTTTGTTCTTCAAAAAAGGCCTGGCAAGGTTCATAGGCTTTATCGGCAGCCAGTTTAAAGCGCTGCCATAAGGTTTGATCGGCGGCGCCACCAAGTGTTTTCCACTCTTTTTGCATGGCTTTGATTTTGTCTGCTTTTTCGAGCGGCTCTGAATGGTTTTCAGATAGCCTTTCCATTGCTTCACAAAGCGCTTGTTGGCGAGGGTTGGAGGCATAACCTTGCCAGTCACGCAGCTCATTTAGCTGATTGATTCTGAGATTTAACTGGTTATGAAATTGAGCACCTTGTTTTGCATCAATCTTACTTAAATGACGCTGAATTTCTTTAAGAATTTTAGCTGACTGCTTCAGTTGTCTTTCTTCAAGCGCCGCGTCCATTTCAGCGATTAGTTGAGTAACTTTGTTCTGAATCTCTTTGGTGTTTTGAGCAATTTTTTGCTTGAGCTCAGCCGTTACACCAAGGGCTTCATTGCACTTTGTGATCAGCTCAGGTAATGCAAATTCTTTTGGCCAATCTATTGCGCGTAAAGCTCTTTTCATTTGCTTGCTATTGCGTTCAAACAATTGAATGTCTTTTGATGACGAGGTCTTTAATTCGGTGACTAAAGCTTCAAGTTCATTGCTTTGATCACTTAAGGCTTTAAGTGATTTAAAATACTGTCGAAGTTCGGCAATGAGTAATAGATAGTGCTTGGATTGGTTTTTTTCAACTTTGATCTGGCGAGTGGCTTCCAACCAACGATTTTCTTGTGTTTTGATGAGTGCATCCAAGGCATATATATCTTGGTTTGACGCGGGGGCATCACGGAAGCGCTTAAGTGTTTCAGATAAAGTAAATAAGGTGGCTTCTTGCTCGTCGCCTCCCGTCTGGATAAGTTTTTCTTGCTCTTCTGCTTCAAATTGTTCTTTTAAACGCGCGTCTACACGTGTATCGCACTGCGTTGCTGCATTTGTATAACGCGCTTTTTGTTGATCATCTGCGCCCAGCGCAACAGATGTCCAACGTAACTTGATGTTATTTAGTTTAACCTCAAAGTGTTGCCGTACTTCTGTTTTTGCGTGCGTTTCAATATCAGACAGAATTTTTTCGATAGCAAGCTGTTGCTCGTTAACCGCTTGAGCTTGATTCTTTAGTTTAGATAGCTTGTTTTTTGCAATTTGAAAGACTGACTTGTCTTTACCTTTAGCAGCTATAGCTAAAGCGCTTAGTTGCGTCTCATTTTCAATTAACTCTGCAGCGGTTTGTCTGAGCTTGCTTGCTTTACTGAGTGTGGCAATTTGAAAGAGCGACTCAGGGTCTTGAATTCTGGCTAAGCCTGTTATGAATGCATCTGCCTGGTTTGACTTGATGATCATTTCTGTCAGCAATTTGTTATCAGTAATTAAATCAAAAATGCTTAAAGATTGTGTATTTGCAAGCTCGTATAATTTTTGCTCGAGTAGCGGCTTGATATCGGTATCTGCTTTTTTATGCAAGTCGATCAGTTGTTGGGTGTCGGTGAGTTTCGAGATGGCGCTACGACGAACGGCGACTTGTTGATCCGATTCAGCCAAAGAAAATAATATTTTTTGGTCTTCTTCGGTTTGTAGATTGAGGTCTTTAATTGCTTCAAGACGTGTTGCAGTATGCTTGCTTTGCCATTTTGGTTTAAATAGCTTCGACAGAAAATTAGCCATGGTGCTTCCTGTATTTTAGGAGATAGGTTCTATACTCTTGTGAATGGTTTTCCATGTAATTCAAACAGCGTACTCGCTTGCATGGGTTTGTTGTTTTTGAGTGACTTCATTACTGAGAACTCAATTTTTGAGCCTGAAAGTAAAACTTTCTCAAGCCCCAATTCTGAACCGTATTGAGGGTTCAAATAGTTGTGAAACTTAATATAACATTATCTGCTGGTATTCTATCTCAGCTAGCCTGAAAATGCTGCATTAAGTTCAAATGAACCATAAGCTTTAGAGGGTGTTGTGTCAGATACTGAAATGTTTGGAAAGAGTCTAAAAGAAGTGAAGAAACAAGCGATGAGCTATTTAGCCAGACGCGAACACAGTGAGTTTGAATTATGTCATAAATTAGAAAAAAAAGGCTATGAACTTGCGCTGATTGAGCAATGCATTGCATTTTTATATGAAGCAGATTATCTAAATGAGGGGCGCTATGTTGAAGCAATGATACGCCACCATTATGGCAGAGGTCAGGGGCCTAAAAAAATTACTTATGCCTTGCGTCAAAACCAGGTTGCATCGACTTTAATTCAACAGGCCTTTAATGCCTTTGACGGTGATTGGTATGAATTGGCTGCGCAAGTAAGAGAAAGAAAGTTTGGTGATTTAGATACAAACCTAGATAAGAATGCCCTTTTTAAGGAAAAAAGCCGCCAAATGCGTTTTTTGGTAAGTAGAGGCTTTGACAGCTCACACATAGAAGCCGCTTTTTAAGTGTATTAGCTTGCATCCGACCTTAATGCCCCATGAATTTATTGATTAAGGAGGCCAACCTTTCGCATAAATGGCCCTCGAATTCATCGAGACTTTTATCAAATAGTGTCAAATATTTTTCGGCCTGAGAATGGCTCATTAGCTTACCAACAATGCTGTATTGCATTTCAGGAAGTTTTTTATCTTTTCTGGGTATGATATTCCAAGCGACATACTCTGAGTCGAGCGATCGAAGCTCCGTTTGTGCAAAAATACAAAACTCCGAAATTTTGCTTTTTCCCTCTGGTCCAAGGCACCCAGGCTCGACGCGATAGGTTACACAAAGTTTTTTATCTTCTTGTAAAGGTAAAGATGTCTTCATACTGCTAATCCTAATACAACTAATCCTTCCGTCAAAGTATGTTCATTGCGGAATAGGTAAGTTTAGCCGCGTGAATACTTTCAATACTAGCACTGATCGAAAATCAAAGGGCGAAAACAATATAACAATTAGACTTAAAAGAGTCGCTTTGCTGCTAAAATCCTCATTAGGCTAATCATTATAATTAAGCCAAATATGCGCCTCAACTTCAACTTGGCCTTAAGCGATACACGAAATAATTTATGGAGCAGTAGCTATGCCTTTGATCCTAAATAATAGTGCGTTTTCTTACATCCTTCTGGCTTGTTTAATGCTGGGCGGTATCAGTTTAACCGGTTGCGGCGGTTCCGGTAGCAACTCAGGAAATACACAAACGCCCCTAGAAGAATCCGCTACTGAGCTGCCTGAGAATAATGTGTCCCCCAATGTACAAGGTGATATAACGCAGACAAAACTCACTAACCGTGACCCCGATTGTGCGGCCTATATTGGTGCGTATTCCTCGACTATTTTTGATACACAGCAAGGGGTATCTTATTCCAGTACCTTATCTATTGCTGCCGACAGTTCAACGTGCACCCTGACGAGCAATAATATTCCTAATCATGATGTTGGAAACAATACAAGCACGGGAACCAACTTTGCTTCTAAAGTGACGCCGAACACACTTGATTATGTATTGACTGTGCAAAGAAATCCTGTGCTCACAAGTACGGCTACCTACGTACGCAAACAAGGAGGCAGCATTACCCTTAACGGTATTATGTTGAATGGCGTTGATTTGGACATGGATTCAGCATTCTGCTTTAACACTGAGTTCACTACGCCGCTGCAAATTAGTCTAGGTACGCGAGATCAATGTGGTTTATTTGCGGATTGGTATGCAGTGCCTGCCGCAAACCCGGATTATGTAGTTTTAGACGAATATACAGGTCACCCGTTTAGTGGAAGGTATCACTATCATGGTGACAATGAGAGTTTATCAAATGTCGAGGTTGGTGATGTTGAAAACCCGTCTACAGCCATTGTTGACCCCAGTGGTTCTCCCGTAATTGGTTTTGCTCCAGACGGTTTTCCTATTTATGGGCATTATTTTTACGATGAAGACAGGGGAGTATTAAGGAAAGCCAAATCCAGTTGGACCACTTTTGCCAGTGAACGGCAAGCGCCAAATGGTTCGACAGATCCATTCCCCCCGATAAGCACTCATCCGCGCGGAATTTTTGTCGAGGATTGGTATTACGCTGAAGGTAGTGGTGACCTTGATGAGTGTAATGGTATGACTGACGCGTATGGTTATTATGGATATTACTACACAGAGGACTACCCATATGGACCTCTGTGTTCCTTCGGTGAACCAGATTCATCATTTGTTATGGCAAATACAGCCTACAATGATGGCGGGGTAAATTAATTATCTAAAAAGCACCTAGCTAGCCTTTTGAAGGTTTAGGTCATCTCACAGCTGGCTTATAAATAGAGGACTTTTTTATTGCTTAGTAGTCACGCTCCACTTTTGCTATCCGCGTAAAATATTCTTTGAACCAGCGTGTTTTGCCATTCTCTTTGGCAAGCATATGATGGCTGCTGGTTTTCCACTTTTGAATATCTTCCAGCGTTTTCCAATAGCTGACTGAAAGCACAAAGTTCCCCTGGAAGCCACTTTCTATGCCTAAAAAACCGTCTATCTCGTGGGCAAACTCAATCATCTTTGCTGCCATTTCCGGGTAACCTGCGCTATCCTTGCCAACCACTGTCGGGGCTATCACTGCATAGTAAGGAGGGGGAGGGGTAAGTACTATTTTCTGCATTAGTTTATCTCTTAAGTCGTTGAAGGTGATCAAATACTAAAGGCAGCACTGCCTTTTCGTCTAATGCAAATAAGCTATAGGCCTTATCAGGTCTTTGTATAACGGGTTGGTTAAATATGGAAATAAGTCAATTAGAAGCCTTTATAGCGGTTGCCAAAACAGGCTCTTTTTCCAAAGCATCTGAAACTTTGCACCTTTCTCAACCGGCAATTAGCCGGCGAATCGCTATATTGGAACACGTCTTAAAAACATCTTTATTTGAGCGTATCCCTAAAGGCATTATCTTAAGTGATTCAGGTAAAACGTTTTTACCCTATGCCATGAGGGTTATGTCTTCGATCAAAGACGGTATGGAAGCGCTAAAAACAGAGGATGATATAGCATCAGGTATTATTGATATTGCGATAGTCGGCACACTTGCCAGTACCAAACTAAGTAAGAAACTCAAAGCATTTAGAACCAAATACCCTCAAGTAGAGCTTAATTTGCGAACCGCCTTAAGCGATGAGGTTAGTGACTTGGTATTAAGTGGCGAGGTTCATTTGGGGATGCGCTATTTTCCAGAAAGCAGTTCAGATATTCAATCTAAGCTGTTTCTTAAAGAGCCAATGGTAACAGTCTGCGCCAACGATACCACATTGATTGATCGTCATAACTTCAAAATTGAACAACTAATATCCTGCAAATTTCTTAGCTTTGCCAAAAGCAAAAAGAAAACCACACAATCCTTTTATCAACTCACCCAAAAGCAACTTATAAAAGCGGGGCTCGACGATACGGAACTGATGCCCGTCGATAGCCTTACTGCTCAGAAGCGTTTAGTCGAAGCCGACTTTGGCTTAAGTCTTATGCCCTTAAGTTGCATTGATGAAGAGCTAAAACTCGGTACTTTAAGAGTGATAGATCATCCACTGCTCAGTACACATATTGATATATTTTTAATCCACAGAAAAACCTTACACCTAAATAAAGTCTTAGATAATTTCATTCAACAAATGCACTAATAATGGTCATCGTAATATTAGCTTTTGTAGATTTAAATCTTGCACTTAGTCACTTTGTTGCATCGCCCATAATTGTGCATAGCGCCCTTTAGCTTCAAGTAAGGTGTGATGATTACCTTGTTCGATTACTTGGCCTTTTTCGAGCACCAGAATACGGTCGGCATCGACGATGGTTGATAAACGGTGCGCGATGACCACACTGCTTTTGCCTTCAGACACTTCTTTAATTGCATTCATGACAGTGCTTTCAGAGTCACTGTCTAAAGAACTTGTTGCTTCATCAAATACCAATATTGAAGGGTTTTTCAATATTGTACGGGCGATAGCCACGCGTTGTTTTTCTCCGCCTGAGAGTTTTAAACCGCGCTCTCCGACTAAAGTGTTGTAGCCCTTTGGCAGTTCTTCAATAAACTCTTTGAGGTGAGCTAGCTTGAATGCGTGTTTGACTTCATCATCACTGGCGTCAGGTCGTCCATAACGTACGTTTTCTAGGATACTGATATTGAATAATACCGTATCTTGCGGGACAACTCCGATGACTGAGCGTAAGCTATTCTGGGTGACATCTTGAATATTTTGCTCATCGATTAATATCTCACCTTCACTCGTATCATAAAAGCGAAACAGCAGTTTAGCGACGGTAGACTTTCCCGCGCCACTACTACCGACTAAGGCGAGTTTTTCACCGTGTTGTACGGTGAAACTCAGTTTATTGAGTATTTGGCGCTCATCGTCGTATGCAAAGCAAACATCTTTGAACTCAATTTTACCTTTCTTGAGTGACAGCGTAGCAGCAGAGGGTTTGTCTGATACTTTTGGTTGTGCTTTGAGTAGAGAGAACATCCGTTCTATATTAATCATCGAACTTTTGATTTCTCGATATACAAAACCCAGAAAGTTCAAAGGCAAAAAAATCTGCATCATGAACGCATTCACCAATACAAAGTCACCGATTGTCATGCGGCCTTGGCTCACTTCGTAGGCCGCGAGAATGAGCATGCTCGTAAGTGAGGCGGAGATAATCAAGGCTTGCCCGCCGTTGAGAGCAAAAAGGGTTAACCTATTCTTACGCTTGGCTTGTTCCCACTTGTCTAGCTCTTGGTCGTATAAGCTCGCTTCATGTTTTTCGTTGGTGAAATATTTTACAGTTTCATAATTTAGCAGGCTATCAATAGCACGGGTATTACTGTTGTTATCTGCCTGGTTAACCTCTCGAATAAACTTGGTACGCCAATCGGTAGTGGCTTTTGAAAACCAGACATAGGTGATCACGGCCACTAGAACGAGCAGTGCGAATTCAAAACGATATTGCTGCCAGAGAATCCCCATCACTAAAAAAAGTTCCAGGAAGGTGGGGATAATATTGAATATTAAAAAACGCATTAAAAAGCTGATACTGACTGTACCGCGCTCTATATCACGAGATAAACCGCCGGTTCTTCTATCCAAGTGGAAGGCAAGGTCTAGGGCGTGAAGGTGTTCGAACACTCTTAAGCCAATACGGCGCATCGCTCTTTCGGTGACGCGTCCGAATATAGTATCGCGTACTTCGCCAAGCAGTACATTGCACAGCCGGAAAAAGCCGTAAGCGAAGAGCAGAGCCAAAGGTACCGAGATCAAACCTGTCGCGAGTTGTTCTGTGGCAAGTTGTTCTGTAGAGAGTTGTGCTGTCGATAGCTGACCATCAAGATCATCAACCACTTGCTTTAGAATAAAGGGCATACTAATGCTAGCTAATTTAGCGGCCACAAGGCATGAAAGCGCCAGAAAAATACGTGTCTTGTATTCAAAAAAATAGGGTTTTATTTGCTTTATTACAGACCAGTCAATGGCATGATTTGGGTCGAAATCGGTACGCATACCACGCATGAGGTAGTCCTTAATATTAGGGAGGGGGCATAAATAGTGAGGAGAGAGTGTACCTAGCTTTGTAAATTACTGCCAAGGCAATCTGCCGGTTGATAGGAATGCGCCAACCGGCAAAAAGGAATGAACCTTTGAATAAGGCGAGCTTAGAAACTATTAATTATAGCCTTACTAAACTAGCTCAAAACAGTCGTTTAATAGTTTGCTGCTTCGTCTTCATTAAGGTCTTCAGCACTGTCGTTTTCAGCTTCACCAAGCGGCTTGCTGTTTCGATCAGCTAATAACGCGCCTTTTCTTTTTGAGAGTGCTGCTTCAAGCTTTTTGGCGCTTGCTTGAATGGCGGTATACATGTCTTTATCTTTTGCTGTCGCGCTTAACGCGGTGCCTTGGTATTGCGTACTGGCCTCGACGCTTTGTTCATGATTGTCAACTTTTACAATGACCGACAATTCGATTAAGTCGGGGTAGTGGTTGCCCACTTTTTGAAATTTGCTCTTAACGGCTGTTTCGATACCTTCAGTGATGTCTACGTGATGACCAGAAATGTTTATTCTCATTATCGCTACCTTTCTTGATTGAAGAAACTGGGGTACTAATCTTGTTATTAAATTTCCTATGTATATTAACTATGAGGACGCTGAATAAAAAAACAAGCGTAAAATTTAAAAAATATTGTAAATGAATAGTAAAGGTGAATATTCAAGGTGTTTATCGTCAGAGATTTAATCTAATATCAGTTTACTTCATCTCTTTATGTTCTTTTATTTGCCTCTCATTAAAGGAATGGCATATTTATGTCCTCATTTGCACGGCGCATTCTCCCGGTACTCGTACTGATTCTATTCGCTTTTGTCGCTTATCAAATTACCCAATCAAAGCCCGCTGTTACTAAAGGCAAATCCGCTCAGTTTTCTAAGCTGGTTATAGAAACCTCAGCAATTAAGGCGGCGGACTTTACCTTAAGAATTGAGTCTTTCGGGGTCGTCCAAGCGCGTACACAAAGCGAACTGTTTGCGCTTGTATCGGGCCAGGTTAAAGTCGTCTCGCCGCATTTTGAGTCAGGCGCTTTTTTTAAAGCGGGTGATGTTTTACTCGAGATTGATCCTGTTGACTATCAGGTAGCTGTTCAGGTTGCTAAAGGTGATTTGGTGAACGCTGAATTGGCCTTAGCAGAAGAAAATGCCAGATACCAACAAGCTCAGCGAGACCTGGGTAATAAACCTTCAAGCTGGAACCGGTCGAAAGACAATGTGGCCATTAGTGATTATGCTTTGCGTTTACCGCAGTTGCGTTCTGCTAAGGCAAATGTTGACACAGCTAAGGCTCAATTAAAACTGGCGAACATTAATTTACAACGTACCAAGGTGCGCGCGCCTTACGATGGTCGAATATTAGCGATTTATGTCAATAAAGGGAGTGTCATTGGTCCGTCAAACAGGTTGGCAGAAATTTATTCTACGGATGCCGTCGAAGTTCGCTTACCGATAGCAAATAAAGACCTACGCTTTATTCATGTTCCCGAATCGCTTGCGAGTAATAGGCAAACACACCCTCCGGTATTAATTGAAAATAATTTGGGTGCAAAGCCGCAAATCTGGCAAGGTAATGTGGTCCGGACTGAAGCGTCAATCGATTCAGCCAGTCAGCAACTTTATGTGGTCGCAAGAGTGAATAACCCATTCCTTGATTTATCGCAGCAGCATTCCTTGGTAAATAAAGGCCAAGCGTTGCGCCCATTGAAAATAGGCCAATATGTCCAGGCTAGCATTCAAGGTAGGCGCTTGGAAAATGTTATCTCTGTACCCAACTCAAGCGTTTATCAGGGCAGCTATGTTTATGTCGTTGAAGATGGCCTATTACAACGTAGACCTATTGATATTTTATGGCGTAATCAAAACCTGAGTGTGATCACCTCAGGGCTCGAACAGGGCGAACGTTTAGTCACCACCTTACTAGGTCAGGTCACGAGTGGGACTGCCGTAATTGAGAACAGAGAGAATGAGAAACAAGAGAATGAAAAAACTATAACTGAGAAGCAAGAGAGCGAAAAACAGCATCAGAATACTGGTGTTCAAGGAGATAACTCTTGATCGCTTGGTTCGCCAAAAATCACGTTGCAGCCAACTTACTCATGGTGACTTTATTGGCCTTAGGCTTGGGTTCGCTTAACTTCAATATACCTTTAGAAGTATTTCCAACCATTGAGCCACGTACCATAAAAGTGTCAGTGAGTGTGCCGGGAGCCATGCCTGAGGACATGGAAACCAGCGTTAACATTAAGCTAGAAGAAGCTGTTCAGGATTTAGAAGGTCTCAAGGATATTGTGAGTACGGCCTCGGAAGGCGGTGCTGTGCTCATACTGACGCTCGATGATAACTATTTGCCCCGAGAGATTTTATCTGATGTAAAAAATCGCATTGACTCAATTAACAATTTACCTGTTGAGGCAGAGCGGCCCATTGTTAGTTTGGCTAAAAGGGTCCGTGAAGTTATCAGCGTGGCTGTTTCTGGCGACTTGTCAGAGCTTGAAATTCGTCAATCTGCTGAACGGGTACGAGACCAACTACTCGCTATCTCTGGCATTTCACAAGTAGAGCTTGATGGCGTGAGGGCTTATGAAATTAGTCTTGATGTTAAAGAGCAAGTTCTACAGCAATACGGGATTCGTCTGGAGCAGGTGGCGACAGCAATACAAAATAGCTCTAGGGATATTTCAGCAGGTAGCCTAAAAACCGATGGGGGGGACATCCTCATTCGATCCAGTGGACAAGCTTATCGCAAGCGCGAATTCGAAAACATAGTCGTATTAACCCAAGACGACGGCAGCATTGTAAGGGTAGGGGATTTGGCGAGTGTGACCGATGGGTTCACAGAAACACCTATTTTGACGCGCTTTAATGGTCAGCCTGCGGCGCTGGTTGATGTTTATCGTGTGGGGCAGCAAAGTGCGATTGATGTTGCTGATAAAGTCACTGAATACCTGAGTCAGCAAGCGCATTTATTACCTTCCTCTATTACACTGACTGCTTGGCGAGATCGCTCAAAAATAGTCAAAAAACGCTTGAAGACCTTGTCTGATAACGCCATTCAGGGCGGCATCTTAGTCTTATTGCTATTAACCTTGTTCTTACGACCTGCAATTGCCATTTGGGTGTGTATCGGCATACCCGTTTCTTTCATGGGCGCATTACTGGTGATGCCAGTGTTTGGTGTCACGCTGAATATTATCAGTTTATATGGCTTCATCGTTATTTTGGGTATTGTGGTCGATGATGCCATTGTCACCGGCGAAAATATCTATAGCCATTTACGAACATCTGAAGACAGTTTAAGTGCCGTGATTAATGGCACCAAAGAGGTGGCGGTACCCGTGACCTTCGGCATTCTGACTACTATCGCGGCTTTTTTACCTATTGCATTTATTGAAGGTGTAAGAGGGCAGCTATTTGCAGCAATTCCGGTGGTTGTGATTCCTATTTTGATTTTTTCCTTAATCGAATCGAAGCTGGTTTTACCTGCGCATTTAAAACACTTGAAGCTGCATAAAGAAAAAGTTTCCGGTCGCGTGCTGATAAATCGCTTGGAGCAATGGCAACAGAGTTTTGCCGATGGCTTTGAGCGAGCCGTACTACATTATTACCATCCTGTGCTTGTGTGGGTGTTGCGTTACCGCTATTTATGTTTAGCGATTAGTTTCGGTGTGTTGCTGATTCTGTATGCGCTGGTGACGAGTGGTTGGACGCGTTTTGTTTTTTTCCCGAAAGTGCAAAGTGAATTGGCGCGCGCAACACTTGAAATGCCTGTTGGTACGCCAATCGAGGTAACGGATCGATATGTGCTGAAAATGGTAAATGCGGCCAAAGTTTTACAAGCCAAGTATGTAGAAGAAGCTAGCTATGTAGATGAAGGGTATGTAGATGAAGATTATGTAGCTGGAGGGGAGCAGGAAGACAAGGTCGGTAAAACTCAAAGTGTGATCCGCAATATTATGGCGACGACCGGAAGTGGCTCTAGTGCTTCTGGCGGACATTACGGGCGCGTTATATTTGAGATTACCTCGCCCGAGGATCGACAATTAAAAGTGACGAGTCGCACCTTGGTCGATGAATGGCGAAAGCTAATAGGCCCGGTACCGGGTGCTGAAACCTTGACCTTTAGGGCGGAGATTGGACGCGTGAGTGATCCTATTCATATACAACTTCGCGGACAAGAATTTAGTACCTTGTCTTTGGTTGCAGAGCAGGTTAAAGATAAGTTGTCTCATTATCCTACGGTTTTTGATATTTCAGATAGTTATTCTGACGGCAAAGAGGCCTTACAGATCAAACTCAAAGATGAAGCTTTTGTATTGGGCTTAACGCGTCAACAAGTGTTGAAGCAAGTTAGAGAGGCTTTTTATGGCTATGAGGTGCAGCGTATTCAGCGAGGTCGAGATGATATACGTGTGATGGTGCGTTACCCGGACGCGGATAGAAAATCGATACAGTCTTTGGACAAATTCTTAATTAGTAATGCGGCGGGCGAACGCATTCCTTTATCTCAGATAGCTGAGTTATTACCCGAAAAAAGCCCTGCATCAATTAGGCGAATCGATTTGAGCCGAACGATTAGTGTATACGCTGACATTGATAAGCAAAATACCAATATGTTGCTGCTTCAGGATGAGTTAGGGACTTACATAGATGGCTTGGTAGCACAATATCCTGGTATTTATTATTCGATGGATGGCGAGGCGAAAGAGCAGCGGCAATCGTTCGGAAGTTTGAAGTGGGGTTTGATTTTCGTCTTATTTATTATTTACAGTTTGCTCGCGATTCCTTTTAAGTCTTATTGGCAGCCTATTATTGTGATGGCGGTAATTCCTTTTGGTGCGATTGGCGCCGTGGGCGGTCACTGGTTGATGGGCATGGACTTAACACTAATCAGTCTACTTGGCATGCTAGCTTTAACAGGTATCGTGGTGAACGACAGCTTGGTCTTGGTTGATTTTATAAATAAGAGACGGGCCCAGACGAATGATTTATTGAGTTCAGTCAGTTTAGCTGCGGTGTCTCGCTTTCGGCCGGTGATACTGACGTCATTAACCACCTTTTTGGGTTTGATGCCCTTATTATTTGAAGAGTCGACGCAAGCGCAGTTTTTAATCCCTATGGCGGTATCGCTGGGTTTTGGTATTTTGTTTGCGACCGTGATTACCTTATTGCTGGTACCCATTAACTATTTGGTTATTGAAGACTTAAAGCGCCTTTGGTATGGCGCGCCTTCTTAGTAGTCGACCGGTAGAGAGTAGTTAGTGGCTCGGAAGGAAACGTCAGTCGCTCGGAAGGAAATGTCAGTCGCTCGTTAGGAGTAGTCGCTTGGGAAATGAGCCCTTGAATTCCTTATGTGCTGGCGCTCAGGGACTCAATCAGGCCGAGTGCAATTTGTTTGTTTTGTTTATTCAGGGCAGGGTTAAAACCAATATTACGCATCCAGCCGCCGCCAAAGGACAGGCACATAATCGAGTAGGCTGTTTGAATGCGTAAGTCAGTCTCTGCTTGGGGAAATTGTTTTGCTAGTTCTTGGTCGAGGCCAAGATGAAAAGTATCGTAAAGTGCTTTGACTGCCTTTTGTACTTGCTCATCATATAGGCTCACGGGTAGTAAAGCGGCGACTAATTTAGTGGCAGGCAGCGTGTTAAACGCTTCACTAAAAATATAATCAAGTGCTTTATGGAAGCGCTCAAGCGGGTCTTTTTTATCGATTGCTGCTAATACGGTAATGTTGAATTTTTCTATAATGCGCTCAACGCCGGCATCAATGAGCTCACTTCTATTACCCACATAATGTCGCACCATTCTTCGGGCCATGCCTGCTTCTTCAGCGATATTATCAAGCGTTGTGCTTTGCAAGCCTTTTGCTTCTACGCAGCGCTCAAAAGCATCCAGAATTTCAGTTACTTTTTCAGCCTTAAGACTTTTTCTACCCATGTGCGCTCGCGTTTCTCGATTAGTGAAAATAATAATTTTAAGGAAATTCTCAAAAAAAGCAATATAAGTTCTCATTGTTGGGAATTTATCTTGTAATTTCAGTGTTTGTTTTTTATATTCCCATATGTGGGAATTAATAAGTGGCATGCAATACAAATTCGTCGAGTAATACAGCATTGTCAAACAACTCAAATTCATCAAACTGGGTGAACAATATGATCAAGCGAAACACTTTCTTTATAGCAAGTCCAAAACCTAAAGGTTTAAGTATTAAACGAGATGAATCTGGCGTACCGCATATTGATGCCCAAAATATTT
>Ga0209290_1000413_pt1 | contig 32233 bp, 26 predicted proteins | sample EN1Hudsemesocosm_2_FD_184632 | JGI IMG/M metagenome (GOLD analysis project Ga0209290, IMG submission 184632) | Methane-oxidizing microbial communities from mesocosms in the Hudson Canyon - EN10B Hudson Canyon (SPAdes) (version 2) | ecosystem: Environmental > Aquatic > Marine > Cold seeps... | reverse complement strand
ATTTCTCTCATCTGGAAATTGTCAGAGTCAAAGCCCTCGACCATACACTTTAATCTAATAGCACACTTATAACTGCCGCCAAAAACCCGAGGCAGGATTGAGCTACCCGTTTGACCCCGACGCAATGGTATTTCAAGATGTCTGCCCTGATCTCGCCCAGCGGCGGCCAGAGCCCCAACAAACGAGCCCAAATGAACCTTAAATGTGCCCCGGATCAAGCCCAGGAATTACGTGATCTATTTGAGGCTGTGATTCCTGGTTACCATATGAACAAGATCATATGAAGTATTTCACCAACACTACCCAGTAGAAGAGCCCACCTCCGTGATGAAAGGCTACACTATTAAAACCACGCTAATTTACCAAGTACAAACAGCACTGGACAAGACCCGCTTAATGGTTGCAAAATCCTGCTATTAGCTTGATTTCAATAAGGGAAAACATGGATTTCGAACAGACTCAACAATACTTAAGCCAAAAGCCTGAGGCCAAACTCTCCTATCCTTTTGATCCTGACGTCATGGTCTTCAAGGTCATGAATAAGATGTTTGCCTTAATCTCTCCCGATGGCGGTAAGAGCCCCAACAAACAAGCTCAGATGAACCTTAAATGTGACCCCGACCAAGCCATAGAACTTAGGGACATATTTGAGTCTGTCGTGCCAGGGTGGCATATGAATAAACGACATTGGAACACGGTCATTCTGGATGACAGCATTCCTGATTCAGAAATTGAGCGCATGATCGACCACTCCTACACCCTAGTGGTAAAAGGCCTCAGAAAAGCCGAGCTTAACCAGTTATTGCTGCATTACTCTGAAGATGTACTTTTCAGGGGCTAATGCAGAAAGGAGGCCAGGTTAAATCTGCGAATCTAATTGGCTAGTGCAACGGATGCACCATCCCAACAAACCCTTTAAGATCATTGTGCAGCTTCAAACTCTCTTGATAAGACTACACCAAATATTACTTGGCGACCAAGTTCGCTATGCCACGACACACGCCCATTCATTTCTATATCGTTATAAAAGTAGAAGTAAATTTTGATATTTACCCCTCTCTCATTCCCCCACACAATCCAACAACAGCAAACTAACCCATTGGGATGAGTTTTAATAGGAAAGCATTATCCTCACTTCACAGTTTACCAATAGCTGTTAAGCTAGAGTGAAAAAAGTATGGACATTTTTTTAAAGTACACTACGGCCTCGCGTTATGTGTATAAAGGGCTTTACTGTGCTTCAAGACCCCACATTCTCAAAAAAATTTAAGCTATTCTTTGGCCTTACAATATTGTTCAAAATAATATTGTTAGTTCTATTTTCGTCTGGCTATCAAGACCAATTATTCATTCCCTTTGTGCTCAATTTTATTGAGCAAGGTGGCAACCCTTGGGAGTATCACCAAACCTCTTACGAAGCATTCCCCTACCCGCCGCTAATGCTTTACATATTGACGATATTTTTATACCCACTACAGCTACTACCCGACAATAGTATTGTAGAAGGCATATTCTATGGCTTGCCGCTACTTATCTCCGACCTATTGATTACGGCTATTTTAATAAAGCTATTTATATGGCACAAAAAAGAAATTTATATTTTCTATTTTTCTTCGCCTATCATTCTATTTTCTACTTACATGCACGGGCAACTGGATATAATACCCACCGCCATACTATTTTCATCTGTCTATCTATTGGCAAAGCGCTATTACCTTTATTCAGCTATTTTTGCGGGCGTTGCCATCTCTACAAAGTTTCATACTGTGGCTGCCTTACCGTTATTTGCCATTTATTTATTGAACCAGGGTAAGTTTAAAGAAACTGCCTATATGCTACTGATTCCCATCGCTATGTATACCGGACTGTCCCTGCCCTACCTGTCCAGTGGCGACGGTTACGAAGAACTAGTCATGCAAAATCACAAGCAAAATATGATTTTTGATTCATTTTTCGCCATTGGTAGCGTAAAAGTATATTTACCACTGTTAGCTGCTGCGATTATTTACCTCAGGTTTTCCGCCTACCGAAAAATTAACGCGGACTTACTATTTGCAGCTATAGGGGCGTTGTTTTCCATATTCTTATTGTTAATTGAACCATCCCCCGCCTGGTATGTATGGGTGGCCCCATTTTTCACCATTTTCTACATTCGCTATTTTGATGGCATACAACATTACATACTGAATATATCTCTGGTTGGTTTATACCTTTTATACTATTTGTTCTTCCACCATTACGATCATTCAAAATTACTATTTTTAGGTCAGGAGATGTCATGGCACATCAATATAAATGACCTGCCCCTAGGTAATATTATCTTCACGGCCTTACAAGCCGTATTACTAACGATCATCTATCAATTTTATAAGTATGGCATTGGCAGTAATAGCACCTACACGATGGAGCAGTCTTTTATCATCGGTATAGGTGGTGATAGCGGGGCTGGAAAAAGTACATTAATTGGACACTTGCGATCCATTTTTAATCATGAGCTTTTAGAACTGGAAGGTGATAGCGACCATAAATGGGAGCGTGGCCATGATAACTGGCAAGCCTATACACACTTAGACCCCAAGGCCAATTTACTGCATCGCCAAGCCGAGCAGGTTGGCCAATTGAAGAATAGAAAATCAATAAAACGCTCTGACTATGATCACAATACCGGTAAATTTACCGAAGCTGACACCATTAAACCAAAAGACTTTATTGTACTGGCCGGCTTACATCCATTTTACTTACCAAAAATGCGTAAGGTTATTGATCTTAAGATCTTCCTAGACCTAGATGAACGTCTACGTACCAGCTGGAAAATTGAAAGGGATAAAAAACACAGAGGATATACCGAGCAACAGGTTTTAGATTCTTTAGCCGCAAGGCAAGAGGACTCTAATCGCTATATTCATCCCCAAAAGCAATTTAGCGATTTGGTCATTTCGCTATTTCCAATTGAAGAAGAGAAGTTCAATGGCCACCAGTACAGCGGAAATCTAGGGTTAGAAATTGCGATGAACGCAAGCATCCCCATGAACGAAGTAATAATGTCCTTCCAAGAACACAATTGCCACATACACTGGGATTATTCGGTAGATTTAAAAACACAATATATTCGATTTGGTAAAGAGCCATTTAACCTAGATATTAATTGGTATGTAAATAACTACATAACTAATTCATCTGAATTGTTAGACGCCCCAAGATGGCAACCTGGTTATGCCGGTATCATTCAATTTTTAACACTGCTAGCCATCAGCGAAATCATGCAAGATAGAGCGCTTAAACATGTATAAAGGCATATTACTAGATATTGACAATACACTTTACGATTACGAGCCTTTGCACCAGTTATCTCAAAGTGCTTTATTTGACGCCGTAAAATCTAAGCATGGCATTAATATTGAGGTAATCAGAAAAGCCTATAATCAAGCAAAGTTACAGGTGAAACAATATAATCCAGCAACGGCCGCTTCACACAATCGGCTACTGTATGTACAAAATTTATGTGAAATATTGGGAATTTGTGCCTTTGCAAACAGCCTATCTCTTTATGATATTTATTGGGATTCATTCTTAGAGAATCTTTCTTTGTCCGCTGGCGCGCAAAAATTTCTATCTGCCTATGGCCAATTACCCATTTGCTTAGTAACAGATTTAACCGCCCATATCCAACATCGAAAAGTGGCCAAACTGGAGTTAAATAAATGGGCAAATTGCATAGTCACCAGCGAAGAAGCTGGCTGCGAAAAGCCTCACCCCTTTATGTTCCAATTGGCGCTCAAGAAGTTAAACCTGCAAGCCAGTGAGGTTTGTATGATAGGTGATAGTTTTAAGAAGGATATTGAGGGCGCCGTTAGCCTTGGCATTAAAAGTTATTGGTTAACTTCCCCAACCAATTACATCAAACATAAAAAAATAAACTGCATTTCTGATTTAAGAGAGATTAAATGGTAAATCACCAGCAAGCACTGCAACACATTTCTTTTTTTGCTGGTAATCGTTTTGACCTAGTTCAAGCCGGTGGTGGCAATACATCCGTAAAATTAGATGATCATCGCATGCTTGTGAAAGCCTCTGGTATCAACCTTACAGAGGTCACTCAAGACAATGGATACGTTGCTGTAGACTACATATTTATTCGTACCTTTTTATCCGGGTTCAGCCTTAATAAGCTTGATAAAAAACAAAGAGAAGTAGTCGCTAATGAATCCATGCACAGCAGCAAGTTATCTACCGATGGCCAGCCTTCGATAGAGACGTTCTTGCATGCCATGTTAAGTACCTACACCCTCCACACCCACCCTGTAGCCATTAATATATTAGCCTCCCAAAAAGACTGGAAAGAAGTTTTAAGAGATATTTGGCCAGATGCGATTTTTGTACCCTATCAAACACCTGGCATTGACCTAGCGATGGCCATGTCTGATGAACTAAATTCCTACGTGGTCATCCATGGTTACTTTCCAAAGGTAGTATTTTTACAGAATCACGGGCTCATTGTTTCAAGCAACAATCCGACTGAAGTCGTTAAATTAACCGACCAAGTCTCACAGGCAATTGAAAGACACCTTAAGTTAGATCTCCAGCGCTATCGCAATATCACCACATTGCAAAATCTACAGTCCCAAGTAGATGGCGAATACCCTTGTGTTATATGCAGTGATGACTCCGTCATTAAATCGCTATTAACAAAAGAAAACAAAGAAATCCCTATCTGGCCTTTTTGCCCAGACACGTTAATTTATTGTGGTGTTCGCCCTGTATTTTTAAATTCGATTGACGATAAAACAAGCATACAAAAATACGTTGACCTTTATAAAGAATACCCAAAAGTATTGGTGCTTAATCAGCAAGTATACTTTTGCGCAAAATCGATTAAAAAGGCGAAAGAAGCCGAGGAACTCTTAAAGTTTCACTTATTAGTAGTTAGTCAAAAGCCGGACAGCATCGAAAGACTAACGCTAGCCGAAGTAGCCTACCTATCTAACTGGGAAGCTGAAAAGTTTCGTCAAGGAGTATAACTGTGCATATTATCATTCCCATGTCAGGTGTAGGGCAACGCTTTATTGATGCTGGTTTTAAGGACCCTAAGCCGCTGATAGAAATTGATGGTAAACCGATTATTCAGCATGTAATTGAGCTATTTCCTGGCGAAACTAAATTCACCTTTATTTGCAATCAAACACACTTAGACACCACCAATATGCGCAGCATATTAGAAAACATAGCACCTCAGGCAAATATCGAGTGCATTGAAAATCACAAAAAGGGGCCTGTTTTTGCTGTTTCTAAAATTTTTGAGCTTATTGAGGACGACGAGGAAGTCATTGTAAATTACTGTGATTTTGGTACTTACTGGAACTATCAAGACTTTTTGGCCCATACTCGACACCGCCAAGCCGATGGCGCCATTCCAGCTTATAAAGGTTTTCATCCACACATGCTGGGCAGCACTAACTACGCATTTATGCGTGATGATAAACAGTGGATGCAAGAAATAAAAGAGAAAGAACCGTTTACCGATAATCGTATGAATGAATTTGCATCAAACGGTACCTACTATTTTAAAAAAGGCAGTACGGTTAAAAAATATTTCCCACTATTGATGGAGCGCGACATCAACCTTAACGGTGAGTTTTATGTTAGCTTAATTTACAACCTGCTAATAAAAGATCAGCTTAAGGTCTCTATTTACGCTGTTGAGCACATGCTGCAATGGGGCACGCCGCAAGATGTAGAGGAATACAATACTTGGAGTGAATATTTTAATCAGACGATCCAGCCCCAAGCTCGCTGGCAGCCCGAAGAAAATTGCACAACCTTAATTCCCCTTGCTGGCCACGGCAGTCGGTTTGTTAAGGAGGGTTATACCGACCCCAAACCTCTTTTGGATGTGAGCGGTAAAGCCATGATATTGCAGGCCAACAATCAATTACCATTAAGTGAACATAACGCTTATGTTTGTTTAAAAGATCATATAGATCGCTATGGCGTGGATAAGGCCATCAAGCAGGTGCAGCCAGATGCCTACATTAAGGTCATTGACCAAGTAACCGAAGGCCAAGCCATTACCTGTGAATTGGGTATGGACAATATCCAGGATAACGATCCATTGCTCATCGCCGCCTGTGATAACGGCATGTTATGGAACCACAATCAATATCAGGCTCTAATAAACAACCCAAAAGTTGATGCCATTATTTGGACATTTAAGGGTCACCCAGGCGCCCGCGAAAAGCCTCAGATGTATGGATGGGTTAGTACCTGCCATAGCGGCCAAGTCACTAAGGCTACTGGCGTAAGTGTAAAAAAAGCCATCTCAGACACACCTGAAAACGATCACGCCATCGTTGGTACTTTTTATTTCCGCCAAAGCAAAATGTTCAAACAGGCATTGCAGAAACTCAAACTCGATGCCATTCGAGTCAATGGTGAATTCTATGTTGATAGTCTGATGGGGGTTCTCATCGATATGGACTTTAAGGTGGCTGTGTTTGAGGTGGATGCTTATATAGGATGGGGAACCCCTAATGACTATGAAACGTTTAAATACTGGCAAAGCTATTTCCATAAGACCCCCAATCATCCATACACCATTGAACAAGATCCAACCGTAAACCCTGAAAAGTACCCGCAGCTTTGCGCTACTTTCCAGCAGTTTCAGCAGGAATACAGATGAGCCCCAACGATAACGGCGCTTTAAAACAAGAGCTAGCTCGTTTTCTTGTCACTGGCATATTGGCCGTGGGCATTGACTTTTCCAGTTACTGGTTGTTAGTCGACATGATGCCGTCCGACATGGCCAAAGGCTTCAGTTTTATACTGGGCTCCATAGTGGCGTTTATCATGAATAAGTTTTGGACCTTTGAAGATGACACTCAGTTGAGCAATGCTGCTTTTCAGTTTGTTTGCCTGTATAGCCTGACATTCTCAGCTAATGTGGCGGTGAACCACCTGGTATTGGCTTATGGAATGGAGTTGAAGTTATTGGGATTTCTATTTGCAACCGTCACCAGCACAACTCTTAACTTTTTGGGCATGAAATTTTGGGTCTTTCGTCAAGACGCTAAGTAATTGAAACAGGGATGTTTACGTATATGTGGTCACATGTATTTACCAACCAAGCAAAACTTATGGGGCAGGTCTCCTTCTGGCTAATGCTGCTTTTCATGGGGCTATTTTACCAAGTAGCATGGCAATACCCTGTGGTAGATAGCTTTCCATTAATAGAACGCCTTATGGACCCACAGTTCTTAACCAATGACTTTTACACAAATACTTTCAGTGAATTCTCACCACGCCTAGCACTTGCACAGGCAGTGGTATTCATAAGTGAAAGTTTAGACGTCCACTATACACAAGTGATTGCCTATTCCAACATCCTACGTATCTGGCTTTATGGTGCTGGCTTGTATCTGTTATTTTTACAGCTTAGTAATGCCACAGTAGCACTGGTTGCGTTTACTTTTTCTGCCTTGTCATTTTTATCCATGCCATTCCTGCCAGCCTGGTGGCCCATAACTTTTGATCTAACGGCTTCCAATGTGGCTCTGGTATTTGCCATGTTTGCCTGGGTTATGACACTGAAAGATAGAATTAACATAAGCTTTGTTTTGTTGTCGTGTGCCGTCTACATCCACCCTCTAGTTGGAGTGCAAAGCCTTATTATTTCAGTACTGCTTTATGTGGCTTACCACGGATTTTATAAATTTATGGACCTATTCAAACAACCCAGCGTGTATATAAGCGGTGCTGCATTTGGTGTAATATTTATATTCATCTATACATCTTTTAATCAAGTATTAAGCGATGAGCGATTTGTTGAAATCAATGGAATGTTTCGCCATGGTCATCATTTTATCTTTAGCCACATGGATACTGAAAAATGGGTTTCTACACTTTTAATGGTATGGACCTGTATTGTTATTGTATTTAAACTAAAGCCTAATCTAAGGTTAACCCAGACAACTTACTCGGTAATAATATTTTCAACCCTAATGACGGTATTAGGCTTCGTATTTGTAGAATTAATACCCACCCGCTTTATGGTGTCGTTTATTCCCATGCGTGCCTTCCCCATACTCGTTCCCATAGTGGTGTTATCCTTGGCTTTACTGGCCGAGCATAAATTTAACAACAAGGATTATGTGAGTTTCTTTGTTCTATTCCTACCTTTTCTACCCTACCAACAGCTAGGGCTAACTTGGTATATACTACCCGATCATCACGAGCTGACCTTAACCCTAATAGTAGCGCTAATTGCATTAGGCAACACAATCCTCACGGAATATCGCCCGCAAACATTTAAGTTAATAAACCAATTAGTTACCCGCTTTATAGCGCAACCCAGTATTGGTTTGGCCATATTCCCCATCGCACTACTATCACTGACTATTGCCATATTTAGAATTAATATCAACATCCCTACCATTAAAAACGATGCAAAAATCTATGGGTGGATCAATGATAACACTGAAAAATATGACCTTATCGTTTCTGAACTCAATGCCGCCAACAATCAAAAACTAAGACTAATAGCCAGACGGGCAGTAGTGATCAGTAAAGACTTCCCCTTTAATGAAAAATATTATGAGCAATGGTATGAAAGATATAGCCGTTTATATATAGAACGAGATAAAGCCCGTGGGCATATTGATTCGTTGAATGAGCAACAACTTAATAGCCTTCTAGATGAATTTAACGCCACTATTTTAATACGTACTAAGACTATCAAGTCAAATACTCACTTTGAACTGATAGGTGAATCTAAAGGTGAAACCGCTATGAGCTATATCTATCGTAATAAAAATTTGGGGGCACTATGACTATTAAGCTATCCATTATCGTTCCTTGTTATAACGAAGAAAAGAATATCCCCAAACTGCTAGCCGCCTTCGATGCAGTCATTAACCGACATGATATAGAGCTAGTACTGGTCAATAATGGCTCCACAGATAACAGTGAACAAGTACTCAACCAATTAATTTCCAAATATACTTTTGCACGTGTGCATCATGTTGTTAAGAATCTTGGTTACGGTTTTGGCATTATGTCCGGTTTAAAGTGCGCTAAAGGAGACTTTCTGGGATGGACCCATGCGGATTTACAAACCGACCCAAAAGATATTGTTAAAGCCTTAAGTATTATAGAAGAAAAACATGATGATCCAAGAATATGCGTAAAGGGTGACCGCAAAAAAAGACCTATTTTTGATCAATTTTTTACAGCTGGCATGAGTATTTTTGAAAGCCTCTATATGGGAAAAAAACTTTGGGATATAAATGCACAACCTAACTTCTTTCATCGTTCATTCTTTGACAAATGGCAGGCTGACGCACCGGATGATTTTTCGTTAGACCTTTATGTTCTGTTTATGGCAAAACATCTAAATCTAACTGTCGAAAGGTTCGATGTGGTTTTTCCAGAGCGTCAACACGGTGAGTCTAGTTGGAATACTGGAATTTCTGGAAAATGGAAGTTTATTAAACGTACATTAGAATTTTCAATGGAATTGAAAAGGGAGTTAAAGCGTGACCCACTATATCGCTCATCGAATTAATACTCTTGCCGAATTAAAAGAGCTCCCTGTTGAATATGGCGTTGAATTGGACCTAAGAGATTATGGTGATCGCCTTATCTTGCAACACGACCCATTCAAAGACGGAGAGGATTTTGAAGACTACTTAAAACAATACCATCACGGCACTATGATTTTAAACATCAAGAGCGAGCGTATCGAACACAAAGTATTAGAGCTCCTAATTAAGTACGACATTGATAATTATTTCTTTTTAGACAGTTCATTCCCAATGATTCACCTGCTGAGCAATCAGGGTGAGAAAAGATGTGCCGTACGCTTCTCTGAATTTGAAGGCTTAGATACAATATTGGCTATGGCCGGAAAAATTGACTGGGTCTGGGTTGATTGCTTTAGCAAGTTACCTATAGACCCCAGCTCATTTAAAAAATTGACACAAGCTGGATTTAAACTGTGCTTAGTTTCACCTGAATTACAAGGCAGGCCACAAGATATAGATACCTACCTAAAATGGTTGCATGGACAAGAAATTGTATTTAATGCTATTTGTACGAAGCACTACAACGTTAATAAATGGTCACTACCAAACCTGCAGATGACTACAGCTGCTGAACAATAACAAAACCAGTTTAATTATATTTTTCTTAAAATCCAAAGTATATAAGCTGCCATAATAAGGATATTACATGCGAAGTATCTATTTGCCTGCTATAGGAATACTAGTACTACTTTCACTCATTACTTTTTCTATAAGTTTACTTAACATTCAAGTATTTGATAATTTAATTGCACTATTTTCGATCAAATTTACAATTATATTGAATTCAATGTGGGATCAACTAGTTAGTACTGATAAATTGAAATATGTCTTAATTCTATCTTTCTGCTTTCTCATTGACTTAGTTTTTATTGGGTTTAATAAAAGTGCCATATCCAGCATATTAAAGCCTGACAAATCCACTAAAAGCGATATTTATATTTTTCTAATAGGGCTGATTGGCCTAAGGTATTACTTTATCTTGTTTTCATTTCTACTAATTGGTTATTTCTCTTCAGCTTGGGTTGAAACAAATCTTGCGTTTAACTGGCTTCATACTATTGATTCATCAATTCTACAGTTACTCGTATATATGATAATTTACGATTTTTTAGACTATTGGATACACAGATCGGCTCACAGAGTTTCTTGGTGGTGGGAAGTCCATCGCTTCCACCACTCGGCAACAAAATTTAACATTATAACTGTCGCTAGATCGCACCCATTGGATTTAGCATTTGGAGATTTCATCACCATAATTCCCATGACCTTAATTGGAGTCCCTATTGAACAATTACTAGTTATTACAATATTACGCTCTATGCTTGGCAAACTGCAACATTCAATGATCGACTGGGATTTCGGAATTATTGGTAAATATATACTGATGTCACCGGTAGCCCATAGAATTCATCACTCCCCTTACCCGGAGCATTGGGATAAGCATTACGGCCACACCTTCATTTTTTGGGATCGGATTTTCGGTACCTATTATAGTGGTAACTTTGTCAATGACCGAGTGGGGCTTTCAAATACGACGGACAACGAGAAGGGGTTAATTTACGACATTGCCATGGGCCAGATAAACTTTTTCAAAGCATTTTTTCTAAGGAGGTGGTCGTTCAAAGAAGGTGTAATAAGTAAAACTGAAATTGAACGCTATAAGACTAACAATCCACAGGTACAAGTTTCTCTCGATAAATAGAGAGGAGCTACAGGAATCATTATGAAGTTAAAATTATCACCATTATTTCTATTATCCTTTCTGCTATGTGGCTGTGGTAACTCAATCACCTCCTACCCTGTAGTTGGTGCGGCCGGCAGTGCAGCGCAGCAAACTCCTGTGTTACGTGATACACAAGGAAACCTCTATGGATATTATGAGTATTTACCTGTTGAATTTGACCCACAACATAAAAATTCCTATCCAATTATTTTTTACTGGAACGGTCAAAATGCCTTAAGTGGTAACGGCCGAGAAGATATTGGAGAACTGCTCAAACAAGGCTTACCTCAATACATTAATGAAGGTAAGCATTACCCTGCAATTATAATTTCGGGCATGCTGCCGGATTGGAAAGGAAGCAAAATAGCACCTTTTGTGGATTATATACTGAGACGCTATAAAGCCCATGTAGACCCAACACGAGTGTATATGTCCGGGTTTAGTGCCGGGGGCGGTGTAACCGTTCGATATATTGCTAAGCACCCAGAACATATTGCTGCCTATATTGCTATCGCGCCCGCGGCTAAACCGCCACATGAAGACCAACCCACCGATGAAATGGCACAGGTACCCAGCTGGTTTATACACAATAGTGGTGACATGACGGTGCAAATTTGGCGAAGCAACATGTGGAACAAAGCTCTGAGAGCACTTGGTGGGGATCACAAAATCAGCCGTCCCGATCAGGAAACCCATTATGCATGGAAAGAGGTCTATTCATCTGAAGAAACATGGAAGTGGTTATTGTCCAAGCGCAAGGGCATGAATACACTAGGTAAAATTAAATGAACAGTACAATCAGTCAGGAACGAATTTATTTTTTAGATGCGATGCGCAGCATCCTTATGACCCTGGGCATTATTTTGCATAGCGCCAATGTATTCAGCGAAAGCCAATGGGCTATTCAAAATTTACAAACGTCAGAGTTTTTTTCATCCCTTATATCATTTATTCATCGTTTTCGAATGCCAGCCTTTTTTATCGTATCAGGCTTTTTTTGCCATATGACCTTAAGTCGATATGGACACAGGCTTTTTATAAACGTTCGTATCCCACGGATACTAGTTCCCCTAGCAATAACTGCCATCAGCCTTAATTCCATCCAAAACTGGCTTCTTATGGAGTACCAGGAGGCGGCCCTTAATCTACTCACAATGGACTACTGGTTACAGGGTAAATGGCTCTCTCATCTTTGGTTTTTAAATTGTCTGGTTTACTATTTTCTAATCGCTTCCATTTTATATGCCTATTCCTCTAAATTTTTACATAAAATAGGATCCCTTACATCCACTTTTATAATACGCAGTAAAGGACTCTATCTATTTTCATTGCCTTTATTTTCATTACTGTTAGTGAAAATAAGTTATTTAGTGCCTGATCCCCCTAATCATATCTACGACCTATCCATTTCTGAATTCATTAAATATTCAGTCTACTTTGTATTTGGTGTGCTAGCTGGTTTTAGGCGGGAATTATTGTGGGAATTAATGCAGCCTAACCGAGTTAAGATAGTCGGTGTACTAATATTATCAGCTGTTTTCCTGTACCTACCTACAGAACAAAGTTCATTATGCCATCTATTTAACCTGTACATCTATGCTCTATTTCCATGGCTATTATGTTTTCTATGCTTTTTTATTTTTTACAAATATTTTAATACAAAGTCGGCCTTTTTCAGCTATTTATCCGAGGCTTCATACACCATATACCTCTTTCATCATCTGTTTGTGATCCTATACGGGATAATATTAATAAATACCGAACTAAATATATATCTTAAATTTATTATTTTGGTCATTGCTACTTTTAGTACTACGGCACTAATTCATCGATACCTAATACTAAAATCACCAGTTTTACGTTATTTATTTAATGGCAAGCGAGGTTAGAAAAACTCATGCGAATATTTAAAAATATTATTATATGGCTAAGTTCCATAATCATCATTCGCACCAAGAAAGATGAATTCATTTATCTCACTTTTGATGATGGCCCCCACCCGAAAAATACTCTTAAGCTATTGGCTGTCTTAGATAAGCACAATGTAAAAGCCACATTCTTTATGGTGGGAAAAGAGATTGAGCGCTACCCAAATATCGCCAAACGCCTTTATTCCAAGGGGCACTCCCTAGGCTACCATTCTTACGACCACTCTCATGCGAGAGATAGCAACTTTAAACAGATAGCATACGAATTGGATCATGCAAAAAAGCTAGAGGAGAATTACGGTTTAAATTTTAATGGCCTATATAGACCACCTTACGGCGCTTTAACCCTGGGTACATTTTTAGCAATTTTAGCAAAGGGGTGGAAGGTGGTACTTTGGTCAAAAGACAGTATGGATTCCTATACCGATATAGAGAATGTATGCCGGAATTTGTCCAAAGAAAACTTAAATGGCGGTGATATTATTCTGTTGCATGATGATTATATCAACACGCCTAGCACCATAGACTTAGTCTTAACAGAGTATAAAAAGTCTAAGCTAAAATGCCGAAGTTTAGTATAAAAAAGATTACGCGAAACATACAGAAGCATGGCTTTTACACAATAAACATGATTGAATCCACACACTAAAAAGGAACAATATGCCTGGAATCGAAATCGACTCCACCGCTATTAATGAAATGGAAATCTGGCCCGTTATTTGGCCGGCACTTTACTTCAGCTTAAAATTACTGAAGAGTGTTTTAATGATCCATTAATTAGTACATATGACTTATGTACAGGTAAAGGAAAGCATAAGGAATTCTTTCCTACGAGATATGAGACTTGTTGTGACAATTTCTACTTCCCCGCAACACCTTTTTGCATCTCGACTGCATAGCTGAAATGCATGATTGGATATTTTGCACGAGAAATAATTAGTTCTCTTTACAATATAGAGATCAAGGGTCGTATTAGAAACTTTATAAAGCGTTTTAAGTAGGTCTCTTAAAAGGATTGTATTATGAAATACCTATATCATCACCGCACTCAAGGATTGAATGTAGAAGGCGTTCATATCCGGAACATATGTAATGCTTTAGTAGAGTTAGGCAATGATGTCCGCCTGGTGTCTGTGACGTCTACCGACGATGACTATACCAAGACACCTGTCGTCAAAAAGAATCTCAACCCAAACCAAAAACCAGGCATATTAAAGTCTATCGCCAAGAATATGCCTGAGCCCTTATTTGAACTTCTAGAGCTTGGTTATAATTTATATGCTTTTTTCAGATTATGGAGGGTTATTCACCAGTACCGCCCCGATTTCATATACGAACGATATTCTCTATTTCTGTTTTCTACATTATTACTTTCTAAAATGTATGGTATTCCTGTTGTGTATGAAATAAATGACTCCTCAAAACTGGTAAGAGTTCGTTCACTATTTTTCACTCGATTCGCCTCATTTGTCGAACGTAAGATATTTAAGCATTGTAATGGCCTAGTATTTGTATCCCAACGGTTAAGAGAAATGATATTAGGTGCCTATCCTGAGGTAAAGACCCAAAATATAATTTCTCCCAATGCTTCCGATAAGAATGTATTCTTTTATGATGAAAATACAAAGAAACAAGCTAAGTCGGCACTTTCCTTAGAGGGTAAGACGGTTTGTGGCTTCATTGGTTGCTTTGCCTTATGGCATGGAGTGCATCTTTTTATGGAAAAAATGGCTCCAAAGTTAAAGCGAAATCCTAACCTTGTTTTACTTTTAATTGGCGATGGAGCAACACTACCAAGAGTTAAGGCCATTTCCGAAAAATTTAAACTCGAAGATCAAGTTGTACTAACAGGTAATGTGCCGCACGGTGAAATCATAAATTACGTTAATGCCATGGATTTTTCGGTTCTGCCAAGTTCAAATGAATACGGGTCTCCCATGAAAATGTTTGAGCTTATGGGTGCAGGTGTTCCGCTTGTGGCAGCAGACTACCCACCTATTATTGAAATATTGGAAGACAATATAGATGGCTGGGCCTTCCCTCAAGGTGACTTCGATGCATGCATTGAGCTACTTCTCGACATTCACCAATACCCAGATAAGATTAAACAAGCTGCTATAAAGGCAGAAGAAAAGATTCATAAGCACCACCAATGGCACAATAATGCCTGTGATCTAGATACGTTGTTCAATAGCTCGATCACTGCAATTAAATTGGCCACAGAAAAATGAAAATAAGAGTTTTACATATTGTATTATCTATGGAGACTGGCGGTCTAGAAAATGGCATTGTAAATCTTACCAATAATGCAGACGCCGACAATTACACTGTTGACGTATTATGCTTGAGAGAGCGAGGAGAGCTTGCTGATCGAATTACAAACCCTAATAGCCAAGTACTATTTGATAATGATAGAAGTCATAGCCTACTCACTGCCATAAAAAAAATTTATAAAACGTGTAAAACTGGTAATTACCATGTTATTCACAGCCATGGCTTCACTACTATGTTAGCTGGTTATATTGCCGGAAAGCTGGCTAGAACGCCTATCATAATGAACGGCGAACACGGTACTCTTTACCACTCATCCAGCAAGCAGAGAATAGCGCAGAAAATCCTATTCAAAAAAATGAATGCTAATTTAACGGTCAGTGAGGACCTCATTAGAGAAATTAGGGAAAGCTTTAATCTAGGGGACGATAATTTCCAAGCAATTATTAATGGAGTGGATACAGAGAAATTTAAGCCTGATAAAAAAATAGGTGCGCAGATACGACAAGACCTCAATCTAAGCAACAGTGATATTTTAATAGGGTCAGTTGGACGCCTAGTTGAAGTAAAAAATTATAAAAGTCTTATTAATGCTTTTTCACTTATTTGCCATGAGCAACCTCATGTACACCTTGTATTAGCTGGATCTGGACCAGAAAGGAAATCTTTAGAAAACCAAATAAATCATTATCAGCTGAATAAGCGAATTCATTTACTAGGCCGCCGCGATGACATCCCTAGAATAATGAATGCCATAGATATATTTGTTTTACCAAGCTTTAGCGAGGGGTTGTCCAATACGCTATTAGAAGCCATGTCATGTGGGACTCCCGTTATTGCAAGTGATGTTGGCGGTAATGGCGAAATTATTGTGCCTCAGATAACAGGCTATTTATATGAGTCTAATAATGATAACGGTTTAGCCAATTTGTTAGGAAAGCTAGTTAATAACCCTAAGCACATTCAACAACTTTCTGAATTGGCGCGAGAGCATATTCTCGTTAATTACTCACTTAGCTCGATGGTTAATAATTATGAAGCCGTCTATTCAAAGCTAATGCATAAAACAAATCTAACGCAGTAATTATTATGGCCTTTGCGATTGGTTATTACATATTAAGCTTTGTTGTAAGCTTAATCAGCCCTTTTTGGGGGCTAGTAGGCTTCACTTGCAGCCTACTCCTGCGCTTCCAAGACCTCTATCCTGAAATTAATATGATTAAACCGTTCAGTTTATTGCTAGTGGGTATGGTGCTCAGTTGTATCATAAATAAAGATAAGCTTTCCAAACTTGAATGGAAACAAGACAAACTCATTCTTGCGATTTTAGGGTTATCGATCCTGGGCTTAGTAATCATGTCACCAGGCAGCTTAGTCTTTGAGACATATAATTTTATTTGCTCAATTTTTTTATACTATTTTGTTAGTCGTATTCTGCAAACACCCACGCAATTTATACAATTATTTTTTTGTATGGCACTGAGTGTTACCTACTTAGCCTACCTTGCGATTGGTGACATCGCCCAATTTCCAGATACAAGCCTATATATTGAACATGGCAGCAAGCGCTGGCAGGGCATAGGTTATTACGCGAATTCCAACGAATATGGCCAGCTTATGATTACAACTATCCCCTTTTTGCTCGGAGTTATTCTTCTTAGAAAAAGCCTTATATTATCTTTGATTTCTATGGCCTTAATGGGTGTGATGCTTTTTGTTATGGTGAAGTCTGGATCAAGGACCGTAATGATCACTGTAGGCTTAATGTTCGTCGGTACTATCATGTTAAGAGGGAAGGGTAATATAGCTAAAAAGGCGATTGTTGGCGCCACCATGTCCATACTTTTGCTTACTGTATTAACCTTTATGCCCGGTCCTATACAAGAGCGAATGGGGACAGTGCTAGATGCCGGTAATGACGAATCTTTTCAGGGGCGCACTCGATCCTGGGACCACGGCTTTGACATGCTTTCTTGGTATCCTATTACTGGAGTCGGCAAGGGGCAATGGATTGAGTATCACGGCCTAATGCCCCATAACTCGTACGTACAAGTCATGGCTGAAATGGGCATAATTGGAATTTGGGTATTTTTATGGGTTATATGGCGCTGCCTCTTACAGTTTAAGCCCATTTTTAAAAAACCTGCAGCGCTACCCAATGGCCCTCCTTCGCAGGAAGGCGAACGGGAGAATCACCTGTTTGCTAAAGAAGATCACTTAATTGAAGTCTACGTGAACGAACCCATCACGCATATTAACTCCTTTGAAGAGGACTTTGATAACGAAGGTTCTCATGCTGCTGAAAACAGCTTTGAAGAAACAACATTGACCAATGAAGGGCGAACCGTAGCAATTGCGGTGTTGGTGACCTTTTGCGGCTGGTTACTGTACATATTCCTAGGGAACCAGGGTTACTCTACTTGGACATATTTTTATTTAGGTCTTTGTACGGCTTTAGCTAACTTTATGCCGATTGAAGAATCAGAAAAAGATGAGCAAAACGATTTATTTTACGAGACATAATCATGGATACGATGTATTTACTTTATTTTTTATTAGTCTTAGCAGCTGCCTTCAGCGGGCTTCTATTTTTATATGCCAAAATAAAGCGCATAGATAGATGGATTCCTCACTATATTAAAGGCTTATTTTCGAGCCCTAAAGTGATAGGTAAACCCATAGATATCATGTTTTTATTTGTGGACCACTTTGAATTAAACGGAAATGAAGAGCGCCTTAAAGCTTGGACCGAAGGCTATCCCTCCATCGCTAAAAAACATAAAGACAGTGATGGACAACACCCTAAACACAGTTTTTTCTACGCGTTAGATTTAATGCACGAACACGAATTGGCCGCTATGCAACCCGTGGTAGAAGCAGGCTACGGTGAATTCGAACTGCACTGGCATCATGATCACGAAACTCAAGCCAGCTTTGTCGACAAGCTCGATGCCGCTATGGAAATTTTTCATAAGTACGATTATATGAAACCCTATAAAACAGGGCAGAAATCTTGTTTTTCTTTTATACATGGAAACTGGTCGCTGGCCAATTCAAGGGGCGAGCATTTTTGCGGTGTCGATAACGAAGTAGAAATTTTAAAGAAACAAGGCTGTTATGCCGATTTTACTTATCCAGCCATGTTCAGCGAAGCCCAGCCACCTGTGATTAACAACATATATTACTGCTCAAATCTAGATCAGCCTTCTTGCTACTTTAACGGTCGAGATGCCGAAGTTAATCAACCGGAAAAAGACGATGAGTTTATGATATTCCAGGGGCCCATGACCATAAATTGGCTGGACTGGCGTCACAAGTGGCACCCAGCTATTGAAGACGGTGATATTAGGCTCCCGACTCATGATGATCCCAAGCGCATCGACGCATGGATGCGTCAAAACATACATGTAATTGGCAGGGCTGAATGGCAATTTGTAAAAATTTTCTGCCACGGAGCTCAAGATCATAAGTCTGTGGTGAGTGATATCACCGACCGAATGTTTTCGTATATTGAGCAAAACTATAATGATGGGGAAAAGTATCGCCTTCATTATGTTAGCTCCCGTGAAGCCTACAATATAGTGAAGGCCGCCGAAGATGGTAAACAAGGTAATCCAAATGATTATCGAGACTATGAAATTCCACACCCACAAAATCGAAATATGGAAGTTACAACATGTGCGGTATAGCCGGTATCTATAATTTTAAAACCTTGGGCAATGTGCACTCAAAAGATATACAGCGCATGATATCTGTAATTCATTATCGTGGACCCGACGGCGACGGTGTACTCACTTCAGGCCCCATAGGGCTCGGCCACAAGCGTTTAACGATCATAGATACGTCAGATCGCTCAAATCAACCTATGACCAGCCAATATGGCCTCCAGACACTTTGTTATAACGGCGAAGTTTATAATTATTTAGAAATGGCTGAGCAATTAAAAGCGAAAGGTATCACTCCAAGTACAAGCTCCGACACTGAAATCCTTCTTGAAATGCTCCGCCTTGAGGGCAGTGGTGCTATAAAGAAATTTAATGGCATGTTCGCATTTGCTTATTGGAATGATGCTGAACAGGAATTTATGTTGGCACGGGATAGAGTAGGAATAAAGCCGCTATATTACCAAGAAACAGAGCAGGGAATTGTATTCGCATCAGAAATAAAATCAATTCTTGAGCTAGAAAATATACCCAACAAAGTGAACCGAAAATTATTAGATTGCTATATGAGCTTGGGTTATTGTCCAACGGATTCTACTTTATTTGAGGGGATTCACAAAGTACCTCCCGGGCATTACTTAAGAATTAAAGATAACAAAATTCAATTAAGCCAATATTGGAATATGAATTTTGATAAAAGCCAAGATCTAGGCGAAGCCCATTACGTTAAGAGAACCCAAGAGCTATTTGAAGATTCGGTAAAACTTCAGTTACGCAGTGATGTACCATTAGGCGTATTTTTAAGCGGGGGTATTGATTCGTCCGCCGTGGTCGCAATGATGTCTAAACTTGGCGTAAAAGATATAAAAACATTTTCTGTAGCATGGGATTACGGAAAGGAATTTGACGAGACTCAATATGCAAGACAAGTAGCTAAGCAATTCAAGACCGATCACACCGAATATTTTATGACTACTAAAGAATTTTTAGACTTTTTACCCGAATACATTCGACACATGGATGAACCCGTCACCGAAGCAGCCGCTATTTCATTATATTACCTAGCATTAAAAACAAAAAAGAAAGTGACGGTAGTACTTTCTGGCGAAGGGGCTGACGAAGTGTTTGGCGGTTACGGTATTTATAAGTCTATGCAGATTATAGAAAACTATAAAAAACTTCCTTCCTTTGCACATAAGGTTATTAACCCAATTTTACGTTCTTTCGGTCCAAAGTTTGCTAAGTATGCAGATCTAAGTGAATTACCTTTGGAGCAATCCTATGCTGGCGTTTCATTTTATGAAACTAAACAAAAGCTAAAGCTCTACTCGGCCAGTTTTAAACTTGAAGCCGCTAAAAATGACGTATTTAAAACATTATCTACATACTATCGACATACGCAGGGACAAGATTCCCAATCTAAAATGCAATATGTTGATGTGAAAACCTGGTTGGTTGACGATTTACTTATTAAAGCCGATAGAATGAGTATGGCCGCCTCCCTAGAACTTAGAGTTCCCTTCTTAGATCACAGATTTCTTGAGTTAGCGGCTTCAATGCCAAGCAAATACCGTAACAGAAAAAATGAAAGTAAATACATAGTCAAAAAGGCGATGGAACCCTACTTAAATGACACAATTCTGTATCGAAGGAAACAAGGTTTTCCGACGCCATTGGCTATTATGTTTCAAGGTGATTTGAAGGAATACGTAAGCGATATTATTGATTCAGACCTCGCATACAGCCGTGGTTACTTTAATTCTCAAGAAGTTAAAAGACTGTTACACGAGCATATTAAGGGGATACAAGATCACCATAAAATACTTTGGCAATTATTAGTATTGGAGTTATGGCACAGAGAGTTTATAGATCAAAAATAACGTAACCACCTTATCTCACTAGTATCTATTATACTGATTTTTTTATCTAAATTTAGAATAGCCGTAATGGCTATTTCAATAATTGACTAGATCCTATGACACAATAGGGTAAAACATACCCACTAGTAGACCCATCTTACTCTCTTCGGAGTAAAATGGAATTTCCGTTTAAAACGCCTTAAACTATCTGAAGCCCCAAAATAAGTGCCGTAGCCATAATATTTAACACTGGGATAGTTTTTAATTATATGGTCAGCACCGTCAATTAATGCCCTTGGAACAACCCCGTTTGACTGGTGATCGGCATGGCCAAAAATGTTGCCAATCATGGCGAGATCACCAGCCAGCATTACACCTAGATAAGCCACTAATTTATTATTATCGAAAACACCATAATATAAATAATCATGTAAATTAGTCAGTGACTTGCCATTATTGATTGGAGAAGGTCTATTGTCTGTTAATTCCGATGGCATCGCGCCTTGTCGGAATTTCGCGGACCGATGGATATCCCAAATATCATCCAGCCTATCGTTATATTCAAACTTCGAAAACGAATATTCATTGCGTACCGATTTTTTATAATTTCTTCGAGCAGAACTTTCAACCGCCATAAAGTAGTCATTAAAGTCATCTGGTAACTCTACCAGAGCAACTCCAAATTCCAAATTCCTAACTAAGGGCATGCGCAGAGAGCGCCCATTGGCATGTTTGTAGTAAGAAAGAGCCATGCGATGAAAGAATGGGTCGTTATTTTTAGCTCCCTCTTTATTCAAGTTAATTGTAAGTTTCTCCATCCCCCGGTACTCGTTAATAAAATTATATATTTTATTAACCGTCGATATTTTACGACCCATACTTTTATTTACTGCAACAGTTCCTTTGTTACTCATTTTTAGATCTCTCAATATCCAGGCTAAATTTCAAAATATAATCAATATAATACACAGATTAAAGAAATAAGTGATATTTAATTGCCCTGTAATTAGCGCACTTTCAGCCTTATCAACAATTAGTCAGGATAACGTTTTCCTCATATTTTTTGAGGCCGGTTATTTGATACATCAATCCATCACGTGGTGAATTCAGCTCGTATAATTTTAGTGAGCCAATATAAACTTGGCTATAACTTTATAAAAATGGGTTTTCTGATAATTGCAAATATCGCCTACCAAGTACGTGAGAACCCATATCATTTAAATGGCTCTTATCTAAGAATAAGGGGGTGTTATTTAAAAAAGAATAACAGTATTCCTTGTCACACATAGCTTCCTTTGGATCAATTAATATTAGGCTTGGATAATTTTTTGCTAACATAGCAAACACTTCATTAATCATTGAATCACGCTTATCGACTTTAGCCATCTTAATATTACAATTTAGCTCATCATTAAATAACCGCTTTTTAATTTCACATTTTGGGCTTTTATGGCCATTTGGTGCTATATCTTTAATCAAAACAGCTTTAGCACCGGTCTGTTCTACTTTTTCTATGGTGTATCTTAACTTTGAGATGAGTAGGTCCAAAAATTCTGATTTATTTATATGACGATCATCATCAGTATAAACATAAGAATATCCATTCAATGTAGGCCAATAACCCGCTAGTAATACATAATCAAATTTTTTCTGCTGAATATAATCTTGAATAAAATCATTTCGTTCCTTACACACTTTTGAATAATGAGGGTTATGACCCCATTTTAAATCAAAAATAGGAACACATTCATCCAATGTATAATCCATTAAAGACATATTTGAATTAACAGCTAGCTCACTCATAAAACCTGTTAAATGGTTGCTGTGTGAATCGCCAATTAGCAATGCTGAAGCTTTAGGATTTTCTGAATAACCTAACTGACAGTTTTCGTTAGGCATTGACTTACTTGAACGAGATGGGCTATGGCAGCCTTCACGCAATAAGACGGGTTTACTGGCTACCGCTTTTTCCATCCTAATTATTTCTGAATCAAATCGTTCAGATAAACCATTGGTCATGGTAATACCCAAGCCCATTGCAATGGCCGCGACAGTGGGAGCCAAATATAATTTTTGAAATGTTACTTTAAATTCTGACTTTCCAGCGTATCTGAAAGGTGTTTCAACAAACTTCCAACTTAACCACCCAGTCAACACTGAAGTAATAACAATTAAGCTAGATACGGTGGCCGTTAGCTCAAAACCTATATATCGAATAAAGACGACGATCGGCCAATGCCATAAGTACAAGGAATAGGAAGTTAAACCAAGCCATACAATAGGAGATAACGATAATAGTCGGTTTACTAAAGGTTTATTCGATCGGCCCGTATATAAAAGTAATGCAGTACCAATAGTTGGAATTAATGCGTTGAACCCTGGAAAATTAGAGCTTTCATTTAGAATAATTGCCGCCCCTAAAATAAGCCCTAATCCAAGTGCCGATAAAACATTTAGCAAAAATGGAGACAATAGAGGTAATCGGTTCCAAGACAGGGCTAAAAGGGAGCCTATTAGTAACTCAAAAGCTCGTGTCGGCAATAAATAATAGGCAGCACCAAATGTTATTTCACTTACCCATTGAGAAAAAAAGACTGAAGCCACAGTAATTGCCGCCAAAGTCCATAAATAGAATTTATGTTTTAAGTATTTTGCCGTCATAACCAAAAATAGTGGCCATAATAAATAGTATTGCTCCTCTACAGACAAGGACCACGTGTGTAACAGAAGTACTTCTTGTACATTACCGCCAAAGTATCCACCATTTTCACGCCAAAAATAAAAGTTAGACATTGAAAGTACAACAGAAATGACGGACTTCCCGTATGAGGCTAAATCACTTGGCAACAATATAAAGACAGCGAATAAACTGGTGATCATGATTACTGCAAACAAGGCAGGCATAAGTCGACGTATACGGCGCTTATAAAAATGAGCAAAAGAGAATCTATTATTCTCTAATTCCTTATGAATAATGCCGGTAATTAGAAAACCAGAAATCACAAAGAATACATCAACACCAACAAACCCACCGGGAATGAAACTAAAGCCCGCATGAAAAATAACCACGAGTATAACGGCAATTGCTCTTAAGCCATCGATATCAGATCTATATTCTGACTTAACCATTTAAATGACTTCCTAGTCGCTAGCAAGCGCTAGCGAGATACCTTTGAGATTGTAAATAACGATTTTCCAGAAGCGGTTGGTGGAATATCACTTACAAACTGGAGTTTAATTTCACTTTGTTTGCCCAACATTTCACGAATTTTATTCGTAATGCGAGTTAGATATTCAGCTTCTGGGTTTTGTTCTTTAGAAACCACTTTAAGTATGACCTCACTTAAAGACTCTTGAATCAATTGAAACTTCTTAACGTCTTCTACCCCATAGAATAAATGGGTGAAATACTCGCCATGAACCAAGGAGCCATCTTCAGCAACAAAAAAGTCTCCCGATCTACCTTCGACGCTTTTCATTAATGGCAGCGTGCGACCACACGAACATGTATCATTACTTAATCGACCTACGTCTCCCAAGTTATAACGAATAAGTGGCATACCTTTATTGAAAAAGTCGGTTATCAATATATCTCCACTTTCACCTACCGGAACAGATTTTCCATTTTTAACAATTTCTACATGTAGGTTATCCGCATTTATGTGTAGCCCTTCTTGTTTCTGACACTCACTTGCAATTAATCCCACCTCTCTGGAACCATAACGATTAAGAACCTTGCACTCAAATGCTTTTTCAATGGTATCTCGTTTACTTTTAGTTAACGTTTCAGCAGAAGAGACTATACCTTTTGGAGAAATTGAATGATTTGGGTAATGTTTAATCAGAAATTCAGAAAATGCTACCAGAGCATTGGCATACCCTAATATCATTTTTGGCTGTATTTTTTCTAACGTTGTCACGTATGCGTCCATCTTATTCTTACTCAATTCAAACGCATCTAATTCCCAAATACGGGCGATATAGCGAGAAATGATAAACTCTCTAAAAGATTGACTGGCCTTTAAATCTCTTTGTGCCCCCCAAATTAATGCAAACCTTTCCCCCACATCCCAGCCAGACCAACGGTCGTGCCGTAGCTGATCGGCGGGTCGCAGCTGCTGGTAACTCATGTCCTTATAAAAAATGGTAGGCTCCCCTGTAGAGCCACCTGAAGCATCCTTAATTAACTCACTTTTATTGTATAGATCAGACAGCATCTGATCACCATATTGCTGAATATCTTGTTTAGTTAAAGGGGGGATTTTATCCAGGTCATTTAAGGTTTTTATGTCTTCTGGAGAAATGGAATTTTTATCCATTAATTCTTTATAATATTGAGTATGCTTATAAGCATAGGCCACAATTTTTTGGACTTTCTCGAGCCTAAGTTTATCAAGATCCTTAATATCTAAGTATTGATTATTTTCAATTTCAACTAATCTGGCAAGTCGCTTATCACCGCTTTTAAAATAATAAAGCGGATAAACAATAAACTTATTAATGTACTTGTAGACGTCCATAACAACTCAACTTTTGTTCATAGTCAGTAAAACTAACATAAGCTTCTGTTCCTTCAAAATAAATGACCTAGCCAGAAATCACTTTTGCTCTAGGGCAAAATATACACTGTATACTTAAAGAGTTTATATTCTTTTATAAAAGTACGGGTTCGCATTCAAATAAAGTTAGAAGACTCTCCAAGCATAAGTTTCTTGAGTATAGCTATCTATCCAATTAGACCATCAATTCTGTATAAATCTGATAAAACTAACCTTTTTAATTTTTGAAAATTACATCGCCATTGTAGCTAAATAATCCAGCCAAATTTATTAGGTATTATATTTCGTACCGACTGCTTATCTTGCTCTGTAATTGATCCAATCACTTTTAGTAGTATTAAATAACAAGCACTAAAAGAGCATCCCATAATAAGTAAATGCACCCATTGATTGAAGCTGTACTGATATAAAACTAGGACAGGAACTGCCGATACACAAGATATAAATAAACTTTTAAGAAGTGATATCCAAGGAAATACATCCTTAATATGAATATCAAAATACGAAGTTATTGCCCTTAAATAGAGAAACCTCATAACCAATAAGGTAAATACCGTTGCTATGGGGGCCCCTATCAACCCCCAGAAAGACATAAATAAAAATGTTAGAGATATATTAACGATAACAGAAAGAAGTGTTATCCAAAATATGGCTCTAGTTCTGCCTATAACACGCATAATAATATCAAAAGTTGAAACTCTTGATAAAAGGCCTAATGAATAAATTTGGAATATAATAACACTGCCGATGTATTTTTCAGAAAAAATGGCTGGTATAAGCAGAGGAGCCGAGCAAATTAAAAACAAGCAGCAAGGGTATATAAAAGCAGCCATTAACCTAATTGTGGTGTGCCATATATCGAGTATTTCATCTATTTTTTTGTCTTTGTAGGCTTGTACAAAACTCGGCATAAGCAAATTATCAAGGGTATTTGCAATGATGCTAATAACCGGAATTTCCATTGCGCCCCTTGCATACATTGCATACTCATCAGGAGATGACTGGTTACTGACCACAATTTTATCTACATAACGTGACAGCTCCATAACATTCATAGATAAGCCTATGGGTAATGTATATTTAATCTGTTCTTTTATCGTTATTTTATCGCCATCACTTTGTTTATGGGTAAATGAATAAGCAATTTTCATAGCGCAATAAAGTACAATTATAGAATGGAAAGTATACATTCCTGCCAGCCACCACAATATCTCCAACATTGGGCGATCAAGAAAAACGGGCGTTGCAACTGCGAAAAAGAAACTTATATTAAAAAATAGCTCAATTGAGGAAAATTCCTTTACCTTTTTTACTGAAATCATTAAGGGTTCAAAAACTGTTAGAGGTATTTGTACAAATATCAAACACATCAAAATATAGGATAAGCCTTTTAATCTAGGGTTGTTTAATAGCTCTGAAAAATTCACACTATTAAAAAACACAACGCCACTTACAATCACAGCAATAGAACCTATTAAAGCCATTGTTGTTAATACATAATTTCTCTGGTCATGCGCTTTTGGCAAAAAGTAATAGATACCGTGAGGTATACCCAATAAAAATGCCCAGATAGATATGTTTGCAATCATCTGAACATGTAAATACGTTCCATAATCATCCTTGGTAAAATAGCGCGATAGAATCACACTTATAATAAAGATACTAACGTGTTGTGTCGATTTGCTTAATGTAGTAATTAAAAACTGCACTGAAAACTTCAAAGTATTATCAACCTAGTGTTTCTCTAGAAAATATTCATTTAAAAAGTACATTGTCCACCAAATACATATCTGGCCCATATTCTGATTCATAAAAAACTGCAAAACTTGAAACAGCCGTCCAATCTACGTTATTCCCCCCAGCCTTAATATCTAAGGTGAGTTTATTCCAACCCTTTTTGACATTATGAAATGTATAAATTTGGTAACCACTTTTACTATTAAAGCGAACCTCAAGCTCCTCTATTACTTGGGGGGTGTGGTAATCAAGATAAAATGAAGAGAACTTTTGCAAATTAGCTAAAAGTGGGTATTTATAGGAAAAGCCGCTCCATTTATAGTCAATTTTCTTCCCTTGTAAAACTTGGCTTTGCTTATCCTCAGACCAAACTGTTTTAAATTTTGGGTTTTTAATTTCGTTCATGTTGAAAAATAGGCGGGTTGTAAAGGCACTTTCCATTTTACTAACGACGGGTAAACGGGATTCTGTAAGCCATAAAAGATGTAAATTAAATCCGAGCACCAAAAGATAGGCAGATAAAAAAGTCACTAAACCAAAATAACGTATGGCCGGATTTGCATGCCACGCCCAACCAAACGCAATGCCCAGTGTACCCCACAATACATCCAGTACACTGGCAGAGCGGCCAATAAAAAATTGAATGGCCTCAATAGCAAATACAAAAGAAACTAAGGTCGCCAGTCTAATGGCCTTTTGCTTATTACTATTTTTATTATGACTAAAAACTAAAGTGGCGAACACAGCAAAAAAAGGGAAGTGTAAAAAATCAAATAACTTCCCAGCTAAATGGCTATAGCCAAACAATTCGCCCTTTATAGGAATAAACGCCAAGCTCAAAGCAATTAGAATAAATATAAATTTTAAGGCGTTCATATTACTGCGTAATAACTATCACAGGGTAGCCAATGCCACTTTCTTTGGCCCCTTCTAACGCAGTAACCGCCAATGTGTATTGAGTATCGCCATCCACACCGTTAATTTTTGTTACAAATTGATCTGCTGCTAATTGCTCTAATAAGATTCTCTCACCGGTGGCAATATCATAGTCATACACATTGTAACCGGTGACTTTTTTAAGGCTTATTTCGGGCCCCGCATTCCATTGTATAGTGATCGAGTTTTCACCTGTAGACGCAGTAACATTAAGCGGCGGCACTACATTACCCAAGTAGCCCCAAATATAATTAGTAAGAGATTGTCCTTCAACTGCGAAACCACGCTCACCACTAATAGTCCCCGTGCCACTTACTACACGGTTATATTCTGTTCCAGTATAGGTATTACCTGTGTAACTATAGGCCGCCATTTTTTCTTTAATGACATGCTCCATGGGAAAGGGCCACATGGGAATATGGGTTTCTTCATCGTATCCCGGTTCACCAAAAAAGGTTCCAGACTTACCTACGAAGGTCATAACAGTCGCACCTAGACCCTTACCGTCTTGATCCAAGGTACTCAAAGAGGTATCCCGCTCTATCCGAGTAATGTAACGCAGACTTCCAGTTGGGTTCGACTCACTTTGAATTGGGTTAATATCCGTAATATTTGCAATATCACTATTATACGCATTCAATGCTCCGTCGAAGTTGGTGATATTTAATGTGTCAGCTCCATAGCGATCGACAATACGGCCATCAAGAGTTTCATGGTTATCTGCCGTGCTTACATCATTGAACATGTCCCCATTTTTAAAGTTGTGCAAAATACTGTTGGTGACGCCTCTAAATTTTCCACCCCAGCCATGAAAGAATCCATTTGTGTTATCTCTGGGAGTGACATCACCCATAGTAATGTGATCCAGCCAGCCGCTGGCAAACGACTTAACGTAAGTGTTGTTTGGACGCACATCCCAGGAAACCATATGACTAAGCTCAGCATCACTGTCGGTACTTTTCTTTGAAAGATTGCTAAACATCATATCGCTATTTAATTGAATGTTACGCTGAAAGCGAGCCCTAGTGGGTCCAGCTGTGGTGGGCGTAGCAAACTCGCCTGCTATCTCACCTTGATCTAGGAAATCTGGTTTGTCTCCATCCACTGCAATGTTATTGCTTAAAAAAGCATCCATACTGCTGTAAACAGAGTACGTTCCTTTTGGCTCATCATAAACAGGGCCATGATCATAGCGAGCTACATTGCGCCTCCACACAAGATTGCTGGCCAGGTAGCTCGTAAATTTATAGCGGCCACCACCAAAGGCATAATTATTCTCGAATAAAATAGTATCTGAATAGGAAGTATTAAAAGGTTCACGCTTATCACTACCGCCCTGAGCACCATTGCGGATAAACTTTATGTGATGAGGTATTGTGGTCGCATCATTTGGATACCCATGCGCACCCACCTGACCATCTATTACAAAAAAACCTTTAAAAGCAGCATAAGAGACAGGCTCGTAACCTGGCAGCCCCTTCAAACTCACCATGGCACCGTCCATCAATACAACACTACCTGGATGCTTGGCCATGACAGTGGTATAGGCGCCCTCTGTTCCCGATGGGGGATGCTGCAAATTGCCGCTATTAACACGGCCAATTAAATTGTCTTCACCAGAATAGGTACCATCTAACATCACCAAGGTGCCGCCAGAGGTCAGGTTCGCCATGCCTTCTTTTAGGTTAGGGTAATCGCCGCCATCGCCCGCAGTAAGCACCTTGTCTGCACTAATGCCTACATGAACTATAAAACTTAATTTTACACTTTCTGTTTGGGCACTGGCTTTTATTCCAATGTGAAAACTTTCACTTGGCATATCTGAATCAATATCCCATGTGACCTCACCGGTCTCTGGGTGGACTAGTACATCATCTGGCCCGTAACTTTTTGTCCAGTGGGTAATGCCTTTAATTTCAGAAGCGTTCGAAATAACAGGAGTTACACGTAACTTATAATCATTTACATATTGATCTAAAATGCCTTCAACTATAGGCAGCACTGCAGAACTCCCCGCCGATTCATCGATCTTCCCTTCTACTCGGTTGGATGATGAATGCGTACAGGATATACAGTAGGTTAAAGACAAAACCAAAGGTGTAACTAACCATACATTTTTTGACAAATACTTCATCGTAAAGACCTTTATTTTTTGTTTTTTTATTATTACTAAGTAAATTTTATTTAGATGAGACCCGAGATACATCCGTTAAAATACTGGCAATAGCATCGGCACTTTCTTGCCAGTTTATCCATTCAAACTCCAATGGATTATTCCAACTCATGGTTAAACTCTGCTTTAATATTTTTGCAAAATCATCCACGTTACCGGGTTGAGCCATCAACCCTAATGTATTATTTTCTGATTTCAGCATCTCTGGAACCGCACCTACTCGGCTAGACAATACCGGCGTACCTGTTGATAAAGCTTCTAAAACAATATTGGGGCAACCTTCACGTAAACTGGGCAAACATAAAAAATCTGCCGCTGCTAAATAATCAGGGACCTTGTCGTGAGTTATTCGGCCCACAAATATTATTTTTTTTGCAACGTTCAGCTCATCAACCACGGTATTAATTTTTACTTCTAATGGGCCTGAACCCACAACCAACAAACGAGCATTGTCATGCTCCATTTCCATTTCTGAAAACGCTCTAATAAGTACTTCCAGGCCTTTTTCTATATTGAAATTTCCAGCGTATAAAAAAATAACTTTATCTTCTGGCAATGATAATTTTTGACGTAAAATTTTCTTATCCTTTGGCTGAAATAAATCAGGATTAACACCGTTCATTACCGTTGCAGAGCGGCTTGGATCAGACCCTAATTGAATTGTTTTGTGTTTAAGTTCTTCGCTCACCGAGATATTAAAATTAGCCCATTTAAGCGCAAGACGGATAAAAAACCTTCTTGAAGGATAGGTTGCCGACTCATTAATATCGCAGCCCAAACTGTGAGTTACCACGGGTATACCCAGTAATCTAGCAGCTAATACGGTGCCAAATCCATCTGGGTACATCCAGTGAACATTAATAACGTCAGGCTTAAAGGTTTTTTTTATTTTTCGAAGGGTATTAAAAATACCCAGAAAAAAGAATATTCCGTATAACCAGCGCCCTACTTTAGGAATTACAATATAAGTAGGATGGTAAACTTTTACATCATTGTGATAACAGGAATTAGGTAAAATGATATGACTTGTTTTTTTAATTTTGGAAATAAACGAGGGAAACCATGGTAATGGTGCAACCACCTCCACCTCATGATTTACTCTTAGGTGCTTTACGATTTGCTCGGTAAATATGCCCCGAGTCGGCTCAAACTGATTGGGGTATAAATTGGTAACAAGTAACACTTTAAGCATAATAAACAACCCGGTGTAAGGCAATGGAATTAGACCTAACACGCTTCCTTGTAATCTAGATTGAAAAGCTCGTTAAAGTGAAACTTTATGGCGCAGAATCGCCCAGCTTTTACGGAATTTTAAGGTACTTTTAGCACACAATTAAAGAGCCATTATTGTATATCGCCATATGGGGGTATGGCAACGGGAGTTAGATATTACAATTGCTCTGCAGCTAGCCGTATAACAATAACTGGCCAGCTGCCAACAAGATCAATCGGCCTCGCCTGCAAGGGTACTAATGGTTAACGGATAACTGAAGCCACTTTCGGAACCTGCCGTAATGACAGTTAAAACATAACTATATTGAGTGCCACCAACCAACCCCTCGTTTAAGTAACTAACGCTAGTAGCATCCAGCTCTGAAATTAAAACTTGGGAACCGTCATCTAAGTTATATTGATAAACGCGATACCCAGTGATCTCATCCTGATCAATCCCTGCAGCTGAAGACCATTGTACAAGAACAGTGTCACTGGTCGGCGTTGCAGTGACATTAAATGGCGGCACTACATTACCCAAGTAGCCCCAAATATAATTAGTAAGAGATTGTCCTTCAACTGCGAAACCACGCTCACC
>Ga0209290_1000409_pt1 | contig 32471 bp, 27 predicted proteins | sample EN1Hudsemesocosm_2_FD_184632 | JGI IMG/M metagenome (GOLD analysis project Ga0209290, IMG submission 184632) | Methane-oxidizing microbial communities from mesocosms in the Hudson Canyon - EN10B Hudson Canyon (SPAdes) (version 2) | ecosystem: Environmental > Aquatic > Marine > Cold seeps... | reverse complement strand
GAAATCTATTTAGGTAGAGCGTCCTGTATTACCCACGGGGGTAGAGCACTGTTAAGGCTAGGGGGTCATCCCGACTTACCAACCCTTTGCAAACTCCGAATACCGTGGAGTACGAGCAGGGCAGACAGACTGCGGGTGCTAACGTCCGTAGTCAAGAGGGAAACAACCCAGACCGTCAGCTAAGGTCCCAAAGTTATAGTTAAGTGGGAAACGATGTGGGAAGGCTTAGACAGCTAGGAGGTTGGCTTAGAAGCAGCCATCCTTTAAAGAAAGCGTAATAGCTCACTAGTCGAGTCGGCCTGCGCGGAAGATTTAACGGGGCTCAAACTATACACCGAAGCTACGGACCTGTGTTTACACAGGTGGTAGAGGAGCGTTCTGTAAGCTGTTGAAGGTGAACTGAGAAGTTTGCTGGAGGTATCAGAAGTGCGAATGCTGACATGAGTAACGATAAGGGGGGTGAAAAACCTCCCCGCCGGAAGACTAAGGGTTCCTGTCCAATGCTAATCAGGGCAGGGTTAGTCGACCCCTAAGGCGAGGCCGAGAGGCGTAGTCGATGGGAAACGGGTTAATATTCCCGTACTTAATATTACTGCGATGGGGGGACGGAGAAGGCTAATCGAGCCAGGCGTTGGTTGTCCTGGTTTAAGGTTGTAGGCTGTGAACTTAGGCAAATCCGGGTTCACATTAAGGCTGAGAACTGATGACGGTGACTCTACGGAGTCCGAAGTCGATGATGCCATACTTCCAAGAAAAGCCTCTAAGCTTCAGGTAATGTTGAATCGTACCCTAAACCGACACAGGTGGTCAGGTAGAGAATACCAAGGCGCTTGAGAGAACTCGGGTGAAGGAACTAGGCAAAATGGTACCGTAACTTCGGGAGAAGGTACGCCCTGCAATGTGATGAGATTTACTCTCTGAGCGATGCGGGGTCGAAGATACTAGGTGGCTGCGACTGTTTATTAAAAACACAGCACTCTGCAAACTCGAAAGAGGACGTATAGGGTGTGACGCCTGCCCGGTGCCGGAAGGTTAATTGATTGGGTTAGCTTCGGCGAAGCTCATGATCGAAGCCCCGGTAAACGGCGGCCGTAACTATAACGGTCCTAAGGTAGCGAAATTCCTTGTCGGGTAAGTTCCGACCTGCACGAATGGCGTAACGATGGCCACACTGTCTCCACCCGAGACTCAGTGAAATTGAAATTGCGGTTAAGATGCCGTATACCCGCGGCTAGACGGAAAGACCCCGTGAACCTTTACTACAGCTTCACAGTGAACTTTGAATTGGCTTGTGTAGGATAGCTGGGAGGCTTTGAAGCGTGGACGCCAGTTCACGTGGAGCCAAGCTTGAAATACCAGCCTGGTCAATTTGGGGTTCTAACTCAGGTCCATTATCTGGATCGAGGACACTGTGTGGTGGGTAGTTTGACTGGGGCGGTCTCCTCCCAAAGAGTAACGGAGGAGCACGAAGGTTAGCTAAGCATGGTCGGACATCATGCGGTTAGTGCAATGGCATAAGCTAGCTTGACTGCGAGACAGACACGTCGAGCAGGTACGAAAGTAGGTCATAGTGATCCGGTGGTTCTGTATGGAAGGGCCATCGCTCAACGGATAAAAGGTACTCCGGGGATAACAGGCTGATACCGCCCAAGAGTTCACATCGACGGCGGTGTTTGGCACCTCGATGTCGGCTCATCACATCCTGGGGCTGAAGCCGGTCCCAAGGGTATGGCTGTTCGCCATTTAAAGTGGTACGCGAGCTGGGTTTAGAACGTCGTGAGACAGTTCGGTCCCTATCTGCCGTGGGCGTTAGAAATTTGAGGAAAGCTGCTCCTAGTACGAGAGGACCGGAGTGGACGAACCCCTGGTGTTCGGGTTGTCATGCCAATGGCATTGCCCGGTAGCTACGTTCGGACAGGATAACCGCTGAAAGCATCTAAGCGGGAAGCCCCTTCCAAGATGAGATTTCTCTGGGAACTAGATTCCCCTAAAGGGCTGTTGAAGACTACAACGTTGATAGGCTGGGTGTGGAAGCGTTGCAAGGCGTTGAGCTAACCAGTACTAATTGCCCGTGAGGCTTGACTATATAACGCCAAAACGGAGTTATATAATAGATACCGTATATATTTTTAAGATGGATCGCACTCGCAAGAGAGCTTGATTACTTCTTACTTGAAAAGAGAATGTTTTATCCCAAGAATTTGTAATCTGTCCCACGAAAGTGACAGTCATTACAAGCCAGTTTGCTTGACGAAGATAGAGCGTTGGAACCACCAGATCCCTTCCCGAACTCTGAAGTGAAACGACGTATCGCCGATGGTAGTGTGGGGTCTCCCCATGTGAGAGTAGGTCATCGTCAAGCTTTAAACACTAAAATCCCCAATCGCTTACGCGGTTGGGGATTTTTTTTGCCTGCAGAAAAGTGAGCCGCGCGAGTATTGGGCTTTTTGGAATTAGAAGATAGAGCGCCAAAGGTATGGTGCAGCCAGATCATAACCAAAGCGCGGGGCACACCGAGCGCTGCTTGAGACTCAATGTCGGTCCGGTAATCAACGCCCTCATTAAACCCAACCAAAGCCCGGCTTAACCCCCTGCCTAAATCCCAGTCACCCTTCCTAAATAAGGATCGCCACAAGCACATCCCTGTGGGCTTACCCATGGCATCCGTGCCATGAAAATCCTTATTTAGAAAGGCCGACTGGGCTTTGAATATTCAAGGCCGTAAAACACAAGGCTTTGTAGTAATCAGCGACTTAGTCAAAACTCAGAATTAAGTAAAAGACCGCCTCTAACTATTCGGTACAAGGGTACGGCAAATAGAGCTTGAATATTAAATACCTGCCACCCAGGGCTTTGAATGCGCTCATAATCTGAACCGCTTCTACCTTTCACGCTCAAATATCAGTATTCTTGATCTGCTGGCTAAAACAATAAAAAAGAGGCCAACTCTTGTTACAGCGAATTTTTCTCACTACAGCCTTATTTTCAGCTTTCTCTATGAGTCAGGCTGAACTTGCCGACCTTACCGAGTCTGAATTGTCAGATGTATCTGGTGAGGGGATCGCGCTTGTCTTTGAAGACTTCCAGATTGAGATGAAAGGAGAAGTCATGGGCGGTGACACGGGTAATTACTTCAAAATTACCGGCATCAAGGATTCTTCAGCCAATGACGTATCTGTCTCCATTGGCCAATACTACCTATCAGGCACTGGCTCCAACTTAGGCACAGCACTAGATGGCAAACTCGTAAACCTAGGTCGACTGAATAACCCCATAACCATAGATGTGTTAGACGGCAATTCCCTCAGTGGGGGGACAGGCAGCTGGACTGATAAGTCAGTTCTGGCCATTGCCATGCCCACACAAGTGGCCGCCGCCAATGGTTATGACTGTACTGCCGCAAGCTCTAATGTGGGCTCGGGCACTTGTTCTAGCCGCCCAGATAACGCAGATGGAAATGGCTTTCACGGTGAACGCTTTGATATGGGCTATCGTATAAACCGTGAATTTACCGACTCAACTAAAGACGTTAACTTAAACTTTCACGCTCAGTCGGCCAACATGGATGGCAGTTACCTGCGTTTATGGGGGAGCGATTCAAGCGACTCAAGTCAGGCCATGAAGATGGAAATTCAGATGAATTTCTATGCTAATAAACTGGTGTTTGATAGCTGTGAATTGAATGGTGTTACAGCTTGCGGTGAGCAAGTGGGTTTCGAAAACTTCTCCATGGAATTGGCCTTGGGTGATGCTAAATATTATCAACCTATGACCATAGATGTGACCGATACAGGCTTTCTGCATATTATGGTTCAGCCACTGCCAGCTCCGGGCGATGCTCGAGTACCAAAAGCCAGCACCGGCACTATTGCAGCCGATGGCCTTGAGGCAGGTTCTGATGGCACTAGCTGGAATTGGTACAAGGACTATTACACCAACGGTCGTAAAACCAATATTAGCGTTTCTAATTTAACGGTGGGAAGCGAGAGTTTTGGCAGCTCCTCTCTGCAAGGTTTGCAAATTCAATATTTAGAGGTGACCAGTCATGAAATTTAAATATTGTGTACTGGTGATAATGCTGAGCTTAGTTGCTCAGCTTCATGCCCTTGAATTAATGAACGATGAAGGCCTGGAAAAGGTCACCGGCCAAAATGGTGTAAGCCTGTCTGGTGAATTGTCTTTCAACGAAGATGGCGGTCCGTTAACAGACACTATTGACCCTGATGGGGTCGGCTCCTTGACCAGTACATGGGGGGCTTGTTCCGATGCACAAGCCTCACGCTGTGGCGCACGATTGTCGGTTAAATTAAATAAAGATACAGGCTCCCAGGGTTGGTACGTATTGGATGAAATGAAAGGCAAAATATCCTTTGAAGGCTTAACCATTAAATCCCGCGAAATTACCGCCACTGATACCTTTGGTGGTGACGAAAATGATATTGGCAGTGGTATGACCGTGTTGGAAATTGGTCTGCCCGATAAAATTAAATACGAAAACTTCTCCTACAATGTTGCCACTAGCAGTACCGCACGACCAACCGATGTCGGTTTTACTCAGCAAGTTCGTTACGGTGTAGATTTTAACGGCTCTGTGAATATGCAAGGCAACATGCTTGTCTTCCCAACGGGTAACCCATAATGAATAAAAATTATGTGTTGTCTGCACTGTTATTGTCTGGATTTGCTCAAGCTGAATTAGTGGGGCTGAATGAATCCTCTTTAGAAGATGTAAGTGGCCAAACTGGTATAGGGATTAACTTTGATAAAATTATCAGTATTGGTTCTTTTACCTATTCTGATGATGACGGACCAAGCGGCGGCGACTTGCAGTTCAAAGATATCAATATAGGCAATCCAGCCGACGTCACTGGAACCATGGCCCATTCGCAGCACCTGATAGATGTGGACGCTACCGGAGGACTATTTATTGATAGTCTTTTCGAAGCCACTCGCCTACAAATTGGCGGCATCTCGGTGGGTAGTCATATTGGTAGCCGAAGTTTTGGGCAATTCATATTTGACTTTGAAGGCACTAATTTATTACAAATTGGCGGCGCGACCCCAAGTGGTTTCCTAATAAATAGCACCACTAGCTTAAAAAATGCTGATTTTATATGGAGTACCAATGGCGCTTCATTTCACCTCGATAATCTAACCATAGATCGTAACCTTACCGATGCGGTTTTTGAAGAGAAAAGCATAGGCCCGACTCAAACGGCTTTAGTTATCGATATCACCAAGTACTCCAGTTCCACTACCGTTGATGGTGTTTGTTTCTCCTCTGCCGACTGCGGTGTCGGTGAATCCTTTGGTAGTTTCTCCCGTGAAATAAACCTTATTAACAGCCAAATTCAAATGCATGGTGGTGGACGTGAAGGTGAAGGCCTTACCATGAATATGTATTTTGAATTTGATGAAAGCGTCAATGCAACCGGCGACGGGAACGTTTCCAGCTATACCGATGAAGCCACCATCAAACTAGCCAAACAATCGGGTAACGTTACCGTGACTGGTTTCACTTTTGATATAGGGCGCAGTGAAGCGCTTATTGGCGATCATGTGGCTCTGCAATTTGACCAAGTAATCGGTAGCTATAAAGTGGGCTCACTTGAAATTGCCGGTGCCTCTATGGGGGCGTTTGAGATGCAATTTGATTTCTCCGATGCCACGCACGATACCGTGTTGTACCAAAACAAATTACTGCTGGCTCCTGGCATCGCCTTTGCCGGAGAAGCCTTTAATACCGGCAATACTAATTTTGATGCCTTCATGACCAACTTTTACAGCAAGGTAACCAGTACCAGTGATGGCATAAGCTTGTTTAATGAATGGAACATGACAGCCGACTTTATTTATACCGATGATGGCAATAGTCTAAGAGTTGATAACTACCTCACGTACGGCAACGGTTATACCACCCTGGATGTACGTACCGGTGATTTATCCATCGACAGTAGCAACAGTACAACTGAAAGCTTCTTGGCTGTGGGGGTGCGTGACTATAAAGTGAATTACAAAATTGATGGTTTAAGAGTTGGCTCAGAAAACTCTCAACTTCAAAACGGTTACGAGTTATTAGGTTTTTCCCCTGAAGCCGAATTCACCATGAACGCCGCCATAGAGATTCGTGCCGGCGGCGCAGTGGGCAATGGCATCACCTTTGATGGTGATGTGTTGTTGAGTGAAGCTAATTTTGCGCTTACAAAAAGCAATAATGTAGGCGTATATCTGGATGATGCCAGTTACGAATTTCATTTTCGTGACGTAACCTTGGATGTGGACAATCAGGGCATTAAGCTAGTTTTAGGTGAATTATGGAGCGAGTTCACCGTTGACGACGTGCGTTTTGGTGATAAAAACAGCGGTTCTAGCTTGGGTGGCCTAATTGTTAAGCGCTACCAAACGGGCTCTGAAGTGCTCATTAACGCAGGTGGTGCCACCAGCAAATGCATGGATGGCACAGGTGCGGATGCCGCAGCCTGTGGCACCGATGGCGGTTACTGGTTAGATACCGGCACTGAAGGTATCACCATCGCCAGTAAACAAATCTTGCAAAAACGTGTCGGCTCAAAAGAGAACAGTGCCACTTGGATAACTGGCCGCACCGTTAACGATAATGGCACGCCAGGTATTACAGCAGACGATTATTATGAGGCCAATACAGGTAACCAGCTTAAGGTAGATAATATTTACACAAGCGACGGCTACGACGACACCAATACCCATGGTATCCAAACCACCTTCTCGGTAGATGTGGCCAAAACCCGTGTATTAAAGAAAACCACAGGTGTCGATGTGAATGGCATCACCGGTAATAAAGGTGATGAGCTTATCTCTACAGGCACCGGTGTAGCTGACTACGTTTACGTAGCCACACCTGATGCTGCCCAACAAGCAAACCGCCCAACTAGCCTAGTCATCTCAAGCAACACCCAAATAAAGGAGCTTAACGCTGAATCCATTCAGCTTATTCATGCCAATGCTCTGGCTACACCGACCACCTTGATTCACGGCGTGAAATTGCAAAACTTGAATTTATCCTCAACCTTGTCTGTAACCCCCATTCGCTAGCCTCATTGCGCAAGCAAGCATGGAAATTAAGGGTTTTAAACGCTATAGTTGCCCTTAATTACCAATAACCTTTTTCATCCCCACAAAATGACAACTCCTGTGCAATTTACCGTGCACAGTGACTATATATGCCGCTTTGTCATACCGGGCAGGAGATATTATGAGCCAGCTAATTATTTTTGATACCACCATGCGCGATGGCGAGCAAAGCCCGGGTGCATCCATGAACAAGGATGAAAAGGTACGCATAGGTAAAGCGCTGGAGAAGATGAAGGTAGATATCATCGAAGCCGGTTTTGCAGCGGCCAGCCCGGGTGATTTTGAATCCATCGTGGCGGTGGCCCAAGCGGTTAAAGAAAGTACGATTTGTTCGTTGGCCCGTGCTGTAGATGGCGACATTGACCGTGCCGCTCTGGCCCTTAAAAATGCCGAACGTTCTCGTATTCATACCTTTATTGCCACTAGCCCCATTCACATGGAGCACAAGTTACGCATGTCTCCTGACCAAGTGGTGGAACGTGCCGTGTATGCAGTTAAACGCGCACGCAACCTAGTGGCTGACGTAGAATTTTCCTGTGAAGATGCCGGCCGTAGCGACATGGATTTTCTATGCCGTGTTATCGAAGCCGCCATCGATGCCGGTGCTACAACCATTAACATTCCCGATACAGTAGGTTATGCCATCCCTGAAGAGTTTGGCCACAGCATTCGTACTCTACTTGAGCGTATCCCTAACTCAGACAAAGCCATTTTCTCAGTGCATTGTCATAACGACTTGGGTTTAGCCGTGGCTAACTCATTGGCCGCCGTGGCCAACGGTGCCCGTCAGGTGGAATGTACCATCAATGGTTTGGGTGAGCGTGCTGGTAACGCCGCTCTTGAAGAAGTAGTGATGGGCGTTCGTACCCGTAGCGATTTATTTGATGTGACCTGTAATATAGATTCTAAAATCATCGTGCCTACTTCGCGCATGGTGTCATCTATTACTGGTTTCCCGGTACAGCCTAACAAGGCCATCGTAGGTGCCAATGCCTTTGCCCACGAAGCGGGTATTCACCAGGACGGCGTTCTAAAGCACCGTGAAACCTATGAAATTATGCGTGCCGAAGATGTAGGCTGGGGTGCCAATAAGATGGTGCTGGGCAAGCACTCAGGTCGAGCCGCATTCCGTGCCCGCATGGATGAATTAGGCATTAGCTTTGAATCTGATCAAGAGCTGAACGTAGCCTTTGCTCACTTCAAAGAACTGGCCGATAAAAAGCACGACATCTTTGACGAAGACTTACAGGCTTTAGTTAGCGCCACGCGCAGCCTGGATGACAAGTATGAGTTGGTGACGTTAGAGGCTCATAGCCAAACTGGCGAAACCCCTAAAGCCAAATTAACCCTGGCGGTGCAAGGTAAAGAAGTCACCGAGCAAAGCGAAGGTAGCGGCCCAGTAGATGCCGCCTTTAAAGCCATCGAGAACGTCGCCAAGTCCGGCTCTAACGTGCAGCTCTATTCAGTTAACTCCATCACCAGCGGCACCGACAGCCAGGGTGAAGTAACCGTGCGTTTGGAAAAAGCAGGCCGCATTGTGAACGGTTTGGGTTCAGACACCGACATCGTGGTGGCCTCGGCTAAGGCATATATTAACGCCCTTAATCTTTTGCAAAGCGATAACCCTAAAGCCCATCCCCAGGCCACTGTTTAATTAAGGTTATGGAGTTCTCTCACTCACAATTAACCTACCTTGAACATTTGGGCATTGATGTTTGGTTAACCCGTCCGGCCTTTGAGCAAGACGTGCCTGCCCCAGTGCAGGCTACTTCGGCTCTTGAGCAGGTACGTTCTGAACTGCAAGGCAACGCTGCGCAACCTGTTATAGATACAGCAGCACCTCCTATGATGCAGGCCCAGGAACCGGACCCTCAGGTAGCCGCGCCACCTTCTGCTATGGGTGATAACCCGGCGGCAAGGCTTGCGCAAATTGCGCCCACGGATCTAGTGGCGCCAGAATTGCCCACCGGCCCGGTTGATACCACGCCTGCCCCTAGATTTAATATTCAATTCTGGTGTTACAGTTCCGGCGTTTGGGTGATTAGTGGTGAGGTGGAGCTCTCTCCTAACCATCACATGTTAGTGCACAACGTGGCGCATTTTTTACAGGGCAAAAAACGCAAACCCCGTCATGTGGGGATTTTTTCCTGGCCCATGCTGGATGCTCCGAATATTGACCAAGGTAGTGACATCGCCACTAAATATTTAAAGCAACACATAGAACAATTACAAACTCTCACTAAGTGTAAAAAGCTGTTGGCATTTGATGAAAGTGCCACCTTGTTAAGTGATATGTCTCCGCTGATCGTGCCCTGTTCACTTAGTGAATTGCTCACCAGTGTGGATCATAAAAAAGCCCTCTGGCAGCAATTGTTGCCCCATCAACTGTAGTTTAAAACCATGTTAATACGCGAAATGACACCCGGCGACGTGGCTGCGGTGTTTACCATTGATTGCCAAACTAATGATTTTCCCTGGACCCAGTCCTTGTTTGAACAGGCTGTGGCTTCCACCAAAAAAACATCCGTAATCGAAGATCAGGGTGAAATTCTGGGCTTTAGTATTGTCTCGTATGTGGTGGGGGAGGCTGAGCTTTTAAATATTTGCATCGCTAAAAATCAGCAGGGTAAAAAATTGGGCAATCAATTGTTAGAGCATGTTTTAGCGCAAGCAAAACTATCTGAAAACCATGAAATGTATTTGGAAGTGCGCGCCAGTAACGTTGCTGCATTAGGGTTATACGAAAAACACGATTTTAACGAGATTGGCCGTCGTAAAGACTATTACCCAATGAAAGGGGGGCGGGAAGATGCCATCTTAATGGCTCGCTCTTTACTGTTTTAATCTCTTTCTAATCACACCTTTCCTAGCTGCTAGCCGAGCGCCCTGACTTAATATATTAAGGGCGCCGTGAACCCATCCTTGGGGGCTTGCTTCGGCATTCGACCATTGTTCTTATAAGTGCCATCCATGGCACGACCATGCCTCTAACACCTTATAATATTAAGTCAGGGCCCTAGGCTGATCGCTGGTACCTGAAAATATAGCTCAATCCTTTTTGAGGTAAGCTGCTGCCTCCAAGGTAGCGTCCCATTAGGTTTTTCAGGGATTTGTTGGCATGGATGCCAACGAAAGCCTACAAGGACGTATGCACGGCGACCCTGAAAAATCTAATGGGGCGCTGACCAAGCCAAGGCCTGTTTGTATCTAGGTTCAAATTTTTTGAGCAATAAAAAAGGAGCCAATCGGCTCCTTTAATCTATCTACGTAATCTAAACCGCTAAACCTTAAGCCAGCTTATCAGTTGCCACACGGTAGTTAGGATCTTCAATCACATCCACTTCTACCAAGTCACCGGCTGTATTAAGCAGGTTACGACATTCAGGGCTTAGGTGTTTAAGGCTTAGGTTTTTACCCAGTTTCTTATAACGGTCGGCCAGAGTATCAATAATTTCCAAACCAGAATGATCCGCCACACGAGAATATTTAAATTCTATCACCACGTTATCCGGGTCGTTAGCTGGGTCAAACAACTCAAGGAAGTAGCTGGAAGAACCAAAGAACAGTGGGCCGTGTAGTTCGTACACCTTAACGCCATCTTCTTCCTTAATATCCACACGAATGTGTTGTGCGTGTTTCCAGGCAAATACCAAGGCAGACACAATCACACCAGTAATTACTGCAATAGCCAAGTCAGTGGCCACGGTTACACCACTTACTAAGATCAATACAAACGCGTCAGACTTAGGGATTTTCTTAAGAATACGGAAGCTGGACCATTCGAAGGTACCCAATACCACCATCATCATTACGCCCACTAAGGCCGCCAATGGGATCTGGGAAATAATGCCGGAGCCAAACAAGATAAACATTAATAAGGCCACCGCCGCGGTGATACCCGACAAGCGACCACGGCCACCTGAGTTAATGTTAATCATAGATTGACCAATCATGGCACAACCACCCATGCCGCCAAAAAAGCCGTTCACGGTGTTGGATGCGCCCTGGGCGATACATTCACGGTTACCTTGGCCACGGGTCTGAGTCAGTTCATCAATTAAGGTAAGCGTTAACAAGGATTCAATTAAACCAACACCTGCCAAGATTAAGCTGTAAGGCAAGATGATCCAAAAAGTCTCTAAAGTGAAAGGCACATCAGGAATACTAAACTGCGGCAAACCACCGGCAATGTCGGCCACGTCGCCTACGGTACGTGTATCAAGACCGAAGAAGATAACCGCTAGCGTAACACCCACTATGGCCACTAAGGCAGAAGGGATAGCCTTAGTGAGCTTGGGTAAAAAGTGAATCACTGCCATGGTAATGCCTACTAACGCCAGCATCACTAACATGGAATTGCCTTCCAACCAGGCCAGAGTGCCTGCGTCATTTACAAACTTAAACTGTCCCAGCTGGCTTAAAAAGATCACGATGGCCAGGCCGTTTACAAAACCCAGCATTACCGGCTGTGGCACTAGGCGAATAAACTTACCCAGTTTAAAGAAACCAAACGACATTTGAATCAGTCCGGTAAGTACCACGGCGGCAAACAAATACTGCACACCTTGTTGGGCAACCAGTGCCACCATTACCACTGCCATAGCACCTGTGGCACCACTGATCATGCCTGGGCGGCCACCAAAAATAGAGGTGATAATACCTACCATGAAGGCAGCATATAGGCCTACTAGCGGGTTTACGCCGGCCACGAAGGCAAAGGCAACAGCTTCAGGGATAAGGGCCAGAGCAACGGTTAAACCCGACAATATGTCGTTCTTCGGGTTCTCTGTGGTTTTTCCAATGAGATTAAACATCTGATCCTCGATTAAATTCTGCGTTCACCCACTAAAAATGGGGCGCGTAGCGTACCTAAAAAGACTGAAAATAACCAGCTAGTATAAAAAATGTTCTACCTTTTAATAGGGCTGTCCTTAAGCATAGAGGTAATTGTGAGTATAGAAGCCGGCTTATTACCCAGTATTTTTATGTGGCTCATGTTTGTGCCCGCAGGTTGGGTGCTGGCGTGGGCGTTATGGCAGGTGAACGCCCAGGCTTTGCGCCAACATGCCGAGCTACAGCACATCTTTTTCATGTGCTGCTTTGCCCTCACGGTGATGTGGTCGTTACGGGCGGGCATCAGCAGTGGCATGGGGGTACATTTTATAGGGCTTACTCTGGCCACTTTACTGATGGGCTGGCCCTTAGCCATAGTATGCGGCGCGGTGGCACTCTTGGGCACCAGTTGCCTAGGGGTTGAATCGTTTCAGGGTTATGGGGTGAGTTTCATGGTGTCGGTGGCCTTGCCGGTTTTCACTTCAAATACCGTGCTTAGGCTCATGCAGAGATTTCTGTCCGCTAACCCATTTGTGTATATCTTCGTGGGGAGTTTTTTCAACGGCGCCATTGCCATGTTTTGCGTGGTAAGCACCACCTCTATCTTGCTGGTAAGTCTGGGGGTTTACGATTGGTCCTTGGTATTCGACCAGTACTTCATTTATCTGCCGCTAATGATGTTTCCCGAAGCCTTTATCAACGGGGCTATGGTGGCCACTTTTGTGGGGGCCACCCCTGAATTATTAAGTTCGTTTGATGTGGATCGTTATTTTAACGATGACTAGGCCAGAAACCTTTAACCGCTAACTTTTCACCGGGTGTTTAAGTAATTTGCGCTGCAAAGTGCGCCGGTGCATGCCCAGCTCACGAGCACTGGCCGACACATTGCCCGCATTTTTTTGCATGGTTTGCGAAATCAGCTCCCACTCCAGGCGCTTGGCCGAGGTGGGTTGTTGCTGCTCGGGTACCTTCATCTCACCCGGTTGTTCATCCCCAAAGGCGGCCAATAGCTGATCGGCGTCGGCCGGTTTGCACAGGTATTGATGGGCGCCCAACTTAATGGCATCCACCGCGGTGGCAATGCTGGCATAGGCGGTGAGCATCACAATGGAAGTATTGGGTGCCAGTATTTTAAGCTGCGGAATCAGGTTTAAGCCGGTTTCCTGGGTAAGTTTTAAGTCCAGGGAAATATGGCTGGGCGGGTTTTGTTTGCATAGCTCTAAAGCCTGCGCGCCGCTAATGGCAGTGCTCACGGTGAAGCCACGGCGTACCATGGCACGCTCCAAAACCATTAGCAGGGTGGCATCATCATCTATGATGAGCATGTGGTTTTGGTGTTCGTCACTCATTAAACGGCCCATTAAACGGTATCTCTATGGAAGTAAGGCAGCCTTGGGGCTGATTGCTTAACGTTACCTGCCCGCCCAAGCGTTGAATACTACTGTGGCTCAATAATAAACCTATGCCCAGGCCTTGCATGGAGTCCATGGGGGCGCTGGGCAGGGTGAATTCTTCGGCCACGCCTGGCCCATGATCCAAAATATTCAGCGTCCAATGGCGTTTGTTCCAGCTAAGAGATAGCTCAACGGTGGATTGGCTGGCATCGAAGGCATTGTTCAGCAGGTTAATAATGGCCTGTTGCAGTACCTGTGGATATTGCACTTCAGGACTAGTGGTGTGGTTTGTTTGCCAAATATATTGCCCCGTGGGTCGCATCAGCAACCATTGCTCCAGCGCATGGTGAATAAACAGGTGTAAGGCTTGCTGGCAGCTTTGTTCCAGCTGTTGGTGTTGGCTTAATTGCTTGAGCTTGTCTTTGCACAATTCAATTTGTTGGTGCATGAGATCCAAATCGGCCTGGGTTTGTTCGTCCTGTGCTTGAAGGCGTAATTCCTGGGTAAGGATCTTAAGCGTGGTTAATGGCGAGCCCAGTTCATGGGCGGTGCTGGCAGCCTGGCTGGCCAGCAACATCAAGTGTTCACCTTGAATACTTTGCTCTCTATATTGCGCCACCTGCTGGCTCTGGAAGCGATTTTCCAAGGCCATCTCCACTACAAAGTAGGCGATAAACAACGAGCTTAAAACAAAGGTTAACCACATGCCCACTATGTGCTGGCTTAAACCCAGCTGGGCTAATTGGTATTCAAGAGATGCCAAGGGTTCGTAGAAAAACAACAACCCCCCATAGGCCAGCATGGCCAGCACACACAGCAGCCAGGTCATCAACCAGCTGAGGGTGGCGGCGCTGATGACAATGGGCACTAATAAATAGGTGATGAAAGGGTTATTGGCACCGCCGCTGAAATACATCAGCGCCACAATCAGCAGGGTATCGATTAATAAATAACTGAACATTTCATGGGGCAAAGCGTTATGGCTGCGGGCCCGCCACAGGTTCAGCAGGCTCAACAACGTCATGAGGATCAAAATGCCCCAGGCACTGAAGCGTTGCAAATTGCTGGCGGGCTCTTGGCCAAAAAACCACAAGGCCAGGGCGATGCCGCTACATGTGATAAGGCGCAATACCGCCAAGCGTTTAAGGTTGTGCATAAGGGCCGATGGCGCTGAAGTGTTCATCAAAACTGGCTGTCTTTAAGCAAAACATAAGGGGCCAGCAGGTGCGAGCGGATCATGTTAACGGCCTTTTCTTTATCCCGTTTTAACAATGTCTCCACCAAGTCATCGTGCTCTTTAAAGTTGGCGTCAAACACGGCGTTGTCCACCATGTGTTGTTTTAACCACAGATTGCGGTAGCGCGACGCTTTCTCGTATAAACCCAAACGTACCTGCATAAGAGTGGGGGATTGGCAGCCAAGACAAATGGCAGTGTGAAAATTATGATGCAGCTTTTCCCATTGCTGGCTGTTTTGCAGGGTGTCATCTAGTAACAATGCCGATTTTTTCAATTGATGGGCGGCGGCCAAAATACTGGCCTCCCAGGCGTCGTCTCCCAAATCTATGGCTTGCCCCACACACAAGGCTTCGATGGCGGCCCGGGTTTGGTAGATGTCTTGTAGCTCGGCTTGAGAGGTGGGGTGCACTTTAAAGCCCCGTTGATTCTCCACCACCACCAATTGCTCTACCAATAATTGCGACAAAGCTTCGCGCAGCGGGCTTACCCCCACGTTGTAGCGCTCTTTCAGGCGCGCCATGCGCAGTTTTTCCCCAGGATTATAAAACCCGCTAAGAATGTCTTGCTTGAGCTGGCTTAAAACCTGAGTGGCAAAACTGTCCTGGCTTGGGGCCTGTGCGGTGAGGGCGCTCAAGGTCATGTGACGATCCTTATTGGGATAGCGTAATTTCGTCATATTCTACGATAAGTTGATAGAGGAATTAAACAGCGCTGCAAAATCATTTCGTTGACATTATGCTGAAATGTCGACATTATTGCTGGGTGTTCATTAATCAATAGGGGAATCCCCATGTCACTAGCCGCCATCGTGGATGAAACCTCCACCGGTTTTACAGTTCAGTCCCACCCCACCAGCAAACGCTTGCAGGTGATTACCTTGCAAGCGTCGGCGCTACAGGCCTTTCAAATGGCTACCCAAGACTGGGATGTACAGGCAATAGAGTACAAACCCTTTTTGCGCTTCGCAGTGGCCGATGCCCTGAATCAAACCTGTGATGGCCAGTTGGCAGCGTGTTTAAATGACATTATTAAAAATCGTGATCAGGGGGCTTTCTTGTTTGAGTACCTGGGTGAACCCAGCGGTGACGTGGCCGATTTTAATGTATTGTTATCCACCGCGATTTCACACCTTATTGGCGTGCCAAACTTTGATTCCATGTATGGCAAGTATTACGCGCGCTTCACGGTACGTAACGTGGATAACTCCGACAGCTATTTGCGCCAGGCCCATCGCCGCATGGAGCTGCATAACGATGGCACCTATGTGAACGAGCGCACCGATTTTGTATTGATGATGAAGATGAAAGAGAAAAACATGGAAGGGGGTAACTCTCTCATGCTGCACGTGGACGACTGGCAAGAACTGGATGACTTTTACAATCACCCCATGGCCAAACAAGACATTCAGTGGGGGTCGCCACCAAGTAAGCAGGTAGCGGGGAAAGTATTTCACCCCATATTTTTTGAAGAAGATGCCAGTGGCAAACCTAATATGTTGTTCATTGATCAGTTTGCCGAGCCTCAAAACATGCAACAAGGTATGTATTTGCATAAGATGGGGGAGTCGCTGGAAAACGAAGAGAACTGTCTATCGGTACCTGTGCCTGTGGGGTCTATGCTGGTGATGCATAATCATTGCTGGTTGCATGGTCGTGATAAGTTTATTGCCCATGATGGTTTAGAGCGTGAGTTATTGCGTCAGCGTGGTCACTTTAGTTAGGGGTATTAGTTTTGCTTGCCTTCTAATCGGCAAGCCTAGAGCCCCAATGGTTTATTTTGAGGTCGCTGTGAACCCATCCATGGGCGCTTGGCTTTGGCATTAGACAATTGCTCCGTGCATTATCTTTATAAGTGACATCCATGTCACGACCATGCCAAAGACATCCTCAAACCAAACCACTGAGGCTCTAGTCTAAGTTGGCTTTACTGTAATTTCTTTTAAAATGAGTTTACAGCTACTAAGCATGAACTTAGATAGGGGTTTACTGCTATTGAGATGTTTGAGGCATCATTACATGGATGTAACTTATTAGGGCAATGCATGGAGCAATTGCCGATGGATGCCGAAGCAAGCCCCCATGGATGGGTTGACGGCGTTCTCTATAGCAGTAAACCCTTATCTGAGTTGGCGGCTTTCATTGAGTAAGAGTTTAGATTTATGATTTACGATTACATTATTATTGGTGGCGGCATCGTAGGTGTGTCCACCGCTTGGCAATTGAAGCAGCGCTTTAAAGATAAAACCGTGCTGCTACTGGAAAAAGAATCCAAGGTTGCCCAACATCAAACCGGTCACAACTCAGGTGTTATTCACGCGGGTGTGTATTACGAACCGGGCAGTTTAAAGGCCAAGTTCTGTAAAGAAGGCGTGGCCGCCACCATGAACTTTTGCCAGCAGCACAACATTGACTTTGATCAGTGTGGCAAACTATTGGTAGCCACCAATGAATTGGAAATGCAGCGTATGCAAGACCTATTTAAACGCTGTGAAGAAAACCAAATTACCGTGGAGATATTAAACCAGCAGCAGCTTAATGAGGTTGAACCTAATATTTCAGGTTTGGGAGCTATTCGAGTCTTGGATACTGGCATCGTCAACTATCAAAAATTAACCACCGTTATGGCTCAACAGTTTATAAAACTGGGAGGCGAGGTTCGCTTGGAAACCGAAGTGGTGGCCATGACAGAAAGCAGCGACGTGGTTGAGGTAGTTGTTAAAGACAAAGGGGCAACCGGTAACGGCCAAACTCATACTTTACACGGCCACTTTTTAATTAGTTGTTCTGGCCTAATGGCCGATCGCTGTACCCGTATGCTAGGCATTAAAACCGATTTTCAAATTATTCCATTTCGCGGGGAATATTATCAGCTGCCCAAAAAATACAACGACATTGTTAAACACCTTATCTACCCTATCCCTGATCCTGAGTTGCCCTTTTTAGGGGTACACCTAACACGCATGATTGATGGCTCGGTCACCGTGGGCCCTAATGCAGTACAGGGTTGGAAGCGCGAGGGGTATGGCAGAATCAATATTAGTCTTCGTGACGTATGGGATATGATGCGTTTTGGTGGCTTTTGGAAATTATTAAAAGCCAATATTAAGGTGGGACTAGTTGAAACTAAAAACTCGTTTTATAAACCCGGTTATTTAAAAACTGTGCAAAAATATTGCCCGCAATTAACCCTGGATGATTTGCAGCCGTATCCTGCGGGAATTCGTGCCCAGGCCGTCATGAAAGACGGCTCCATGGTGCATGACTTTTTGTTTGCCCAAAGTCCACGTAGCTTGCACGTGTGTAATGCGCCGTCTCCGGCGGCTACCTCGGCCATGCCCATTGGTAATTACATTTGCGAGAAAGTCATGGAGCAGCAGGCCTAATATTTACATTAGTCTATGGCACGCCCGGTGAAAATCCGGGCAACTCTACTATACTCTAAGGGAGCAAATTAAAGGTAGCCTTATCCTTTAGGTTATATATCTATTAGACTGTATGTAGTTACTACGAATGCATCTAAAAGCGTGATTGCTCAAGACCACCCTGGGTTTATATTTTTCATTTTAATCATGGTGCAATATGAGAAAAATAGTACTCACGTTATGCCTCCTTCAGGTGTTCACCTATTCAAGTTTATATGCCGATACCATTACCCTAGTGGCCGATGACTGGTGCCCCATAAACTGTACACCTAATTCAAGTGCTCCTGGTTATGTGGTTGAAATTGCTAGGCAAGTATTTGAAGCCGCTGGTCATACCGTAGAGTACCAATATCTATCTTGGAATAGGGCATTGGCCGAAGTGTCTAGCGGCGAGTATGTGGGAGCCATTGCAGCCACGCCAAAAGAGCTGCCTAAGGGAATTTTTCCTGATGAAGCCCTGGGCAGTTATGGCAACGACTTTATCGTAAAGAAGGGGAGCAAGTGGCGTTTCACCTCCATGTCGGATTTAAAGGGGGTTAATCTGGCCGTGATTCAGGGGTATAACTATGGCAAAAATATGAGCGCCTATATAGTTAACAACCCGGGAAAGGTAATTCAAATGGGCGGCAATGACGCCGTGCGTAGAATCCTACTCATGATGCTTAAAGGCCGAATTGACGTCTATCTTGAAGATCGCAACATCGCGTTTTATACAGCCAAGCAACATGATCTCACAGATAAATTTGAAATTGCCGGCAGCGAAGGCAAACCAATTAATTTTTATATTGGTTTCTCTCCCGCTATTGCTCAATCAAAGACATACTCGCAGATTTTATCGGATGGCATCGTGCGGTTACGCAACAGCGGTGAATTAAAGATAATACTGGATAAATATGGCATAACAGATTGGAAATAACGGCGCTAATAATCACAGTAATTTTTTAAGTTTAAGCAATCCATAGGCGTTTACGGTGGTGGCATCTTTAATCTCGCCACTTAAAATCATCTGTTCAAATTCAGCCAATGTGAATTTTTTGGTAATTAAATCCTCTTCCTCTGGGTCCAGTTTATTTTGGGTTTTCACCAGTTCCGTAGCCAAATACACATAGTACCCCTGGCTGCAAAATCCATAAGCCAAATATTGGTGGGCCACCTGTTCCATCTTGTGGGCAATTAAGCCGGTCTCTTCCTGTAACTCTCCACGGGCCAACTCCAACGGATCTGGATTATGGTTACTCTCCCAGGTGCCTTGTGGCATTTCCCAGTAGCGCCCCTCTACCGGATAACGGTATTGCTGCACTAAATGAATGCAGTCATCCTCAATGGCGGCAATCACCACAAAATCGGGCTTATCCACCACCCCGTAAATACCTTGGGCACCACTAGGGCGTTTAATGGTGTCTTCGCGCACCGACATCCATTTGTTTTGGTAGACCACTTTACTGGTGAGTTGTTTTATTTTTGGCATCTTGTCTCTGTATGGCGTTAAACCGTGCCTAAACGGGTTTTTGTGCGTTAAGCTGGTATGGCTAAATGATAATAGATAAAAACAGCGTGATTGAATATGTATATAGGTGAAGTATCCAAAAAAACAGGCCTGTCGGTTAAAGCCATTCGCTTGTATGAAGAGAGGGGCCTAATTCCTATCCCTAAGCGTTTGGGAGCTTATCGCGTCTATCAAGCATCAGACCTTGATATTTTAATACTCATTAAAGAAGCTCGAGCCTTGAATATAACGCTCACTGAATTAAAGAGTGTGATTGTATTTAAAGATGGCCAAATTGACTGGCAACAGATGGAGACGTTTTTGTTGCAGCACAAAGCTCGCCTCGTACAAGAAATTGAAATACTCAAAGAGAAAATATCCCTGGTTGACCTATGTGTTAGCCAAATTCATCGCTAAATTCTTTCTATTGACTCTCCCCTTGGGGCAGAGTTTACCCTCATGACTTGCCAATACATTGAATATTATTGGGTCATTATTAGAGGTGAGTATGAAAGGGTTAACGTTAGTAAAAAAGCAGTTGGTTATGGATCAGGACTTAAAACGACCTGTGATTAAGGAAAACCAGGTATTGGTAAAGGTGGCCTATGCTTCGGTGAACCCCACCGATGCCGATGTGGCAAAAGGCAAATACGCATTGCTGCTGAAATTATCCGGCGGTAATCATGCGGTGAAAACTGGCCTGGAGTTCTCTGGCACCATAGAGCAAGGCAACGATAAGTTTGCTAAAGGCCAAAAGGTATTTGGCTATGTGGATTTGATGGCAGGGGAAAAAACTCATCAGCAATTCATAGCCATCAATGCAGACTTTATTGCCCCCATGCCACAAACCTTAAGCTTTGAACAAGCCGCAGCCTTGCCCCTTGGAGCGTTAACCACCCTGGTCGCGTTGCAGGATCTAGCACAGATTAAGCAAGGGGATAGAGTGCTGGTGAATGGTGCCAGTGGCGGCCTGGGGGTGTATGCGGTGCAAATAGCCAGCATACTTGGAGCGAACGTCACCGCCATGGCCGGGCCAAATCAGGAGGTATTTTTAAAAGAGTTAGGGGTGAGCCAGGTGGTGGATTATCAGCAGCACGTTATCACTGAACTGTCACAAAGCTTCGATGTGATCTTGGACCTTACCGATAACCTAAGGTTTAAACACATTAAACATCTGCTCGCAGCATCTGGGAAATTCATTCCCACCGACCCCACCCTGCACCTTGGCGCCTTCTTGGGTAATTATGTTTCGGCCAAAAAAACCAAATACCTAATGGTGGCTAATGGGGATCATGACAAGCTTAGCCAAATTGCCCGCTGGGTGGATGACGGCAAGCTGCAAACTTTTGTAGACAGTGTGTATAACCTTGCCGACTATAAAGCGGCCTTTAAAAGGCTGGATGCCACCGGCAAACGGGGTCGCATTGTCATGAAGGTCGCCAACACATAGCCCTATAAATTAGGCCATTTTAAGCAGGGTATTACGCAGCCAAGTGAGCGCCGGGTCTCTTTCCTGTAAGGGGTGATGCAGCATGGTCATGTGAATGGCGGGCAGGCCCTTGGGTGGTTGCACTAGGCGTACTGGCAGTATCTCACTGAACAGTTTTCCCATCTCATGGGGCAGGGTCATGATGGCCTCGGTTTTGGCCACGATGTTGGCCGCCGCCATGTAGTTCACGGTGCGGGCGATGTGCTGGCGGCTTAAGCTTTGGCTAGCCAGCCAATCGTCTATGGCATTGGAGGTATCGCTGGTTAGGTCAGAAAATACCACGTGAGACATCTCAGAAAACCGCTGCACCGATAAGCTGTCACTTACTTCGCTGTTATCACGGGCCACTAAACAGACCATCTGCTGGGTAAGCCAGTGTTCACACATTATGTGTTTAGGAATGGCTTGCGAATCATCCATACCAATCACCACATCTATCTGGCCCCTGTCCAGGCGCGCTCGCGAGGTATCTTCGCCAATCATCTCCACTTCAATGATGATATTAGGTGCCGTTTTTTGTAGCTGCTGGCAAATACCGGGCAATACCACCATTTCAAAATAATCGGTACAGGCAATGCGGAAAGTTCGGTCGCTGCTGCCCGGTTCAAAACTCTGTGGTGGCGATAAGCTGCGCTCTACCAACAGCAAGGCTTTTTGCACTTGCGGCAGCATTTCCAGCGCCCTAGGGGTGGCTTGTAAACCTGTGGGGGTGCGCACCAGTAATGGGTCATCCAATTGCTCACGCAAACGATTCAAGGCATGGCTCATGGCCGACTGACTTAAAAATACTTTTTGCGCTGCTCGGCTCACGTGGCATTCGCTAATTAACGCTTCAAAGGTCACGAGCAGGTTCAGGTCAAACTGGTGCAATAGATTCATATCTTCATATTAGCACCCTGTATCAATTTTGTGCATACCATAATTAAAACTATGCATTTCACTAATTTAGTCAGCAGGAATACTCTGTTTGCATACAGTTAATAACAAGCACTCAGGAGTACATTATGTCAGGTAAACCAGCCGCAACCGGCGATGCAGATATGCCCATTTATGCCCCCATGGGCATGTGTTTCATGGAATTTCCCGCTGAAACCGATTTAGCCAACAGTGATGCTGAAGTGGTAGTAAGCGGTGTGCCGTTTGATATGGCCACATCAGGTCGTTCTGGTGCCCGTTTTGGACCACAGGGTATACGCCAAGCGTCAGCTAACCTAGTGTGGGAAGGTGCTCGTTACCCTTGGGATTTCGCGTTAGACGACGAGCTAAAAGTGACAGACATCGGCAACGTATTGTTCAAGCACGGTGAGCCGCAAACCCTAGTAGATAACCTTACCGCCCATATTGGCACTATTGTAGATGCGGGCAAAAGCCCACTGACCTTTGGTGGTGATCACTTCATTACCCTGCCTATCTTACGTGCCATCGCCAAGAAACATGGCCCGGTGGCGGTGGTGCATTTTGATGCGCACACCGACACTTATGCCGGCGGCAGTGAATACGACCACGGCACCTTCATGCACCGTGCGGTTCAAGAAGGTTTGGTAGATACCGAACATTCCATTCAAATTGGTATTCGTACTGTTTTCACCCGTGAAGACTACGAATTTGAAGTACTAGATGCCGCGTGGGTAGCCGACAACGGACCGGCCGAGACCCTAAAGCGCATTAAGCAGCGTGTGGGCGATAAAAAAACCTACTTAACGTTCGACATCGACGGGCTAGACCCAGCCTATGCGCCAGGCACAGGCACCCCAGTGGCGGGTGGCATTAGCATTGACTGCGCCTTGAAAGTAATACGCGGTATGCAGGGCACCAACTTAATTGGTATGGATTTAGTGGAAGTGGCACCCGCTTACGACCATGCTGAAATCACTTCTTTGGCAGCGGCCACCTTATCACTTGAGTACTTATACGTGCTGGCGGCTAATAAAATGGCCAATAAACGCTAAACCATTAATGATGGCGCAATATACCCCCTACTGGATATATAGTCCTATGGGGGTATTTTTGTAGTATTGGATAGTCAAAGAATTTTCGTAGACGTAAAAAATAATAAGTGTTTGATTCTAAAAACATTTATTCGCAGGACCCTAAAGCTGGTGGATACGTGTTGATCCCCAGACTTAAATAAAAAAACACATCAAACTAGGCGAATTAAAATGAAAAAAATTAAACTCCCAAGTTTTACCCAAACGGCGTCCGTCTTAACGTTAAGTTTAGCGGCTGCTATGCCAGCTGTTTCTGCGCAAAGTCAGGAAGTGGTAAACTTTTTTAACTGGTCCGATTATATCGCTGAAGACACCGTTTCCCGTTTCACCAAAGAAACCGGCATTAAAGTAGTAAGTGATACCTTCGACAGCAACGACACCCTAGAAGCCAAACTATTAACCGGTAACTCAGGTTACGACCTAGTGGTCCCGTCTATTTCTTACATGGCGCGCCAAGCTAAAGCGGGTGTATTCATGCCGCTTGATAAAAATGAGCTGCCTAATACCAAGCACCTGGATAAAGGTTTAATGAAAACCTTAACCACCTTAGATAAAGGCAATAAATTTGGTGTGCCTTATATGTGGGGTACCACAGGTATTGGTTACAACATTGACCTGGTTAAAAAGCACTTGGGTGAAGACGCCCCTGTAGACAGCTGGGATTTGGTATTTAAACCTGAAAACATGAAGAAGCTGGCGGGTTGTGGTGTTGCCTTTTTAGACAGTGGCGATGAAATTTATCCACTGGTACTGCACTACCTAGGAGAAGATCCTAACTCTCAAAATAAATCCGATTACAAAAAATCCAGTGCCGGCGCCAAGGTATTGCGTGACATAAAACCTTACATTAAGCAGTTCACGTCTTCTGCTTACATTAACGATTTGGCCAGTGGTGAAATCTGTGTGGCGGTAGGTTACAACGGTGATATCTTGCAGGCCCGTGATCGTGCCGATGAAGCCGGCAACGGAATTAACCTTGCCTACACGATTCCTAAAGAAGGTACCGCTTTGTGGTTTGATATGTTGGCCATTCCAGCCGACGCTAAAAACTCGGCAGCTGCCCACAAATTTGCAAACTTCTTAATGCGCCCTGACGTGATTGCCGATGTGACTAACTATGTTTGGTACGCCAATGCAAATACATCAGCGACTAAGCTTTTGGACAAAGAGATTTCAAGCGACGCAGGTATTTACCCAAGTGACGACGTGAGAAAGAAATTGTTCACTCAGACTGTTCGTAAACAGAAAATTAATAAATTGCTGACTCGCCTGTGGGTTGACATAAAATCTGGTCGTTAGAGCAGATATATCTTTGACTAGATAGTTGTTAAAAAAGGTCTAATTTCAGCGCTGTGTGCTGAGGTTAGGCCTTTTTTTTGCGCCAAAAAAATCAAGCAGCCCAAAGAATAGAGTCACTTCCGAGCTCTGCTAGTTGGCATTCGTTATTCACAAGGATTTTTATGAAAACAGTCAAGCAGCCTTGGTTTCATACGCAGAAAATACGTGATGATTTATATTGCATCACCGAGCCCCACTACACATGGGAGAACCGCGCGAACCTGTGGTTAATCAAGGGCCGTGATAGCGATTTGTTAATCGATACGGGGCTGGGGGTTTCGAGTTTAAAGCTGTACTTGGCTGACCAGCTGGATAAACCGCTAAAAGTAGTGGCTAGCCATGTGCACTTTGACCACAGTGGTGGTTGCCATGAATTTGATCAGGTGTTTATTCATGAAAATGAGCACAGTGCTCTGTGTTGTGGTGATCAGCAGCTTATATTAAGCGCCCCTGAAATAGGGTTTGTGCCCGACAGTGATTTTGAATCCATCCCTTACCAGGGATTCAGTGCCAGTGATTACCAGGTAAAGGCGTGCCCCCATGCCTGTGCCATTCAGCACGGGCATGTGATCGACTTGGGGGACAAGGCATTTGAGGTGATGCATTTACCCGGTCATTCATCAGGGTCAATTGGCTTGTATAATGCGAAAACACAAAGCTTTTTTTCAGGGGATGCCGTTTATGACGGGGAATTACTCGATAACCTAAAAGACTCTGTGGTGGATCACTACATAGACTCTATGGAGGGGTTACTGCGTTTAAAAGTGAAAGATGTAAGGCCTGGGCACTATCATAGTTTTGATCAGCGCCGTTTACAGGAATTGGTTACACAATATATCAATGATAAAAAGTCACCCCTGTGCCCCAGTGAACGTTAAACAGGTTTGGATTCAGCCCAAAAAGTGAATGGATGTTTTGGGCTGGTTTTCTTAAGGGGTCGGCTGCTCTTGAGGCTGGCCTACATTGGCGGCTGCGGTTTCCAGCTCACTTAAGTGCAGTAAAAACAGCGTAAAAATTTCCGATTGGGTGGAAGTATTCAAGCGGGTATGAATATTCTTTCTGTGTACCTTTACCGTGCCCAAACTAATGTTCAACTGGTTGGCAATGGCCTTGGAGGAGTGCCCCTGCAAAATAAGTGCAGATATTTCCTGCTCTCGTGGGGTTAAAATACCGCTGCCAAAAGTGCTCAATGCCTGTTGCATAGCCCCTTCTGATTTTTCATATTTTACATATTCTTGTGATTGCGATAACCAAAATTGACGCACCAAAGAATTAATCACCGGAAATATATCATTAAGACGATTTAATTCGGCGCGGGTAATGCTACTAAGGTTATCGTTGCGGCCAATGGTGATGGCAAAGCCAATTTGATTATCCAGCTGAATAATCATATTTATTTCATCGGCAAAATTAAAATCTTTGTAACAGGTTTGGTAGTACTCGGTGCTTTCAAACGAATCTGGTGCTATGTCGTTAAGGCGACATACTTCTGGTGCTTTTCCCGATTTAATCACGTTATAAAGCGGGTCTAGAATATAGGATTTTTCCAAATACAGTTTAAGCGCTTGGCTCTGTTGCGCTTTATCCATAGGAAAAACCATGACGGGTTTAAACGACTCTTTATAGGTCACCATGATAATGCTATCAAAATGACATAAGCCGGCTAAAAAATCGGCTAACGCATTGGGAAAGCTGCGCAGGCGAATATGATCGATTAACGAGGCGATCTTTTTTTGCATGCTTCGATTAAGCATCAAGCTGTCGGATCTGGAAATGTGATTCATATAAAGTCTTATGCCCTGTGCCTAAGTGTGACCAAAAAAATGCAGCGCACTTAGTGCAAGTTTAATTCGTGGCAAGCCTTTAACCAGTAATCGTCATTTAACATCTTATTAAGTGACAACCGATTTTTTGCATGCTGCTAGTCTATTTTAGCTCAAATTGACCCATATGCCTTGCTCGCGCCAATGGTGAAGGGCAGAACAGAGCTATCTTCTGTGAGCAAGGGGGGTTGCTCTAATATCTGCTGATTAACCTAAAACGGCATTAGCATTTCCCTAGGCGGCCACGAGGTGGCACTCGAATGAGTGCACCCCGTGCGCGCTGGTTTGCTAACTGATCGATTTAAGGGTCAGGTTGAAGCACAACAGAGCTTTCTCAACCAGCTCGTCTACTTCGGCATGGCTGATGATCAGTGGTGGTGACAAGATCATACGGCTGCCTACGGCGCGCATAATCAAACCGTTCTCAAAGCAGTGATCACGGCAAATCATGCCGATGTCGATATCGTCGCCAAATCCTTCTTTGGTTTCTTTATCTTTAACCAAGGCAATACCGGCTACTAGACCCATGCCTTCGATGTGGCCCACTAGCGGGTGATCGCCCAAAGTGTCACGCAGCTTCTTTTGTAAATAAGGACCAATGTCCTTGCCCACATACTCTACGATGTTTTCTTTTTTCATAAGCTTAATGTTGGCCAACGCAACAGCCGCACTGGCCGGGTGACCCGAATAGGTGAAGCCGTGGTTAAAATCATCATCGTGTTCGATGAAGGCGTTGCTAATACGGTCCCCAACCGCCACCGCCGAGATGGGCAGGTAACCGGATGACAAGCCTTTGGCCATGGACATGATATCCGGGGTAATGCCCAGAGTGTCGCTGCCAAACCAGCTGCCGGTACGGCCAAAACCACAAATCACTTCATCACAGGCCAGTAAAACGTCGTACTTCTTACAAATTCTTTGAATTTCGCTCCAGTAGTTGGCAGGCGGCACAATTACACCACCGGCACCCTGAATGGGCTCGGCCACAAACGCCGCTACGTTGTCAGGGCCCACCGCTAAAATCTTTTCTTCCAGAGCCTGTGCGCACTCAAGACCAAACGCTTCTTCAGACAGATCGCCCCCTTCGCCATACCAGTAAGGCTGGCGAATGCGCTCGATGCCAGGCAATAACGGGCCGCCTTGATCATGCATGCCGCCCATGCCGCCCAGGCTAGTGCCGCCTACGGTGCTGCCGTGGTAGGCGTTTTCGCGGCTAATTAAAATGTTCTTGTAAGGCTTGCCTTCAATGTTCCAGTACTGGCGCACCATGCGAATGATGGTATCGATGGCTTCGGAGCCAGAACCTGCAAAAAAGATGTGGTTCAAGTCACCCGGGGTCACGCTGGCAATCTCTTTGGCCAACTCGGCCGCCGGGGCGTGGGTGGTTTGGAAGAAGGTGTTGTAATACGGCAGTTGCTGCATTTGCTGGTAAGCGGCATCGGCCAGTTCTTTACGGCCATAACCCATGTTCACGCACCACAGGCCCGCCATGGCGTCTAAAATTTTGTTGCCTTCGCTGTCCCACAGATAAACCCCTTCGGCCTTATCAATCACCAATGGGCCTTTTTTGTTCAGTGCGCCGGTGTTGGTAAATGGGTGCAGGTGGTGCTGGGCATCCAGGGACTGTACGGCTTTGGTATTGGTGTTATCAGTCATGGTTCTCTCCAGGTCTGTGGAGCCTTAAGGGCTCGCCATATTGCAGTTGAAAGCAATATAAATGAATTATAGTGTGTAGATCTGCCTTTGATTTTGTGATCACAAAATAAAAATGTCAACCCTTAAAAATATCTATGGATAAATTTAAGGGTTCAAAAATGGCGTACAGGCAAGGAGGGGACTAGCGGGCAGAGGTATTCGATTGCTCAATAAAATTATGCAGGGCTTCGGGTGTGCTCACAAAGGCGATGCCTTCTCGAATATCGGCTTTTATGGCCAATTGCAGGGCAATGGCGTCATGTTTTTCGATGGCTTGCATGGCTTCGTCGTGGCGGTCCACCACGTAATACTCCTCTAAAGAACTGGTAGCCAGACGCATGAAGGGCCCCAGTTGTAACCACAAACTTTCAATCAGTGGCTGGGTCACTTGGTGGGGGTTGGCGCTGTATAACAAACGGTGAAAGTCCTGATTGAGGCTGCTGATTTCTTCAAAATTACCCTGGGCCATGGCCTGATCCCCCTGGCTATTGAGAGCCTTTAGTTCGGCAATTTTAGCGGCGTTCAAATAGGGCATGGCCCGAGCGGCGGCGTAGGGTTCCAGGGCAATGCGTGCTTCACATAGCTCGTTAAATTTCATGGCGGTCATCTTAGGCACCATTACTCGCCGGTTGCCTTGAATCTCCAGGGCATTTTCAGCGGACAACTGGCGTATGGCTTCTCGAATGGGCATGGGGCTCACATCCAATACCTTGGCCAATTCTCGAATGGTGAGCGCGCGCCCTGGCAATATTTGCCCGTTCATCACCGCCCGGCGCAGGGTCTGGTAGACCCATTGCGTGACCGTGACACTTTCCTCGCGTTCACTGAGGGTGATGGCGATGGGAGATTTCTTATCCATTGGTTACCGTCTATGGGCGGGTGACTGTTGATTGAGGGTGCAGACCCTCAAAGCGGCACCATTTAATTGGGTTTTACCCTTTATTTCAAGTGAATATGTCTAAATTCCATTGAGTTGTGATCACAATACCTGTATTTTTGTGATCACATGCAGGTAGGCTAAAGGGCTGAGCTGCCTGAGTAGAAGGGAATAGAATAAGAGCATGAAATAGGGTATCAAACCCGTAAAAGAGGCCATGGATTATCTGGGATAATATACGACAAAATAGCTAGATTGGCCCATATGGTCCGAATACCCACAGGGGGGTATTTAGATCAAAAGCGCTGTTAACGTACATTGCATAAAAAATAGTGCGACTACCATGTATGGGGTATCCAGCAGGGTAGAAATTACAGTCCAAAAAATACAAAAATCGAGTGTTATAGACAATACTTATAGCTTGTTAGTCATATTAACGAACTGAGCATTGTCAATAATCATTCGGCTAAAATAAAAACAGCTTATTGAAGTTTGATAAGAGTAATTGAGGGTTTGTTATGACATCTAGTCAACAGCATATTATTCAGGAGTCTTCTATGACAACTGCCAGCAAGACTCCACTGTGGAAACAAGAGGATGCCGTTCCTTTTTTGCAAATCAAAAACGTCACCAAAAAGTTTGATGACTTCACCGCCGTTGATAACGTATCAATAGACATATACAAAGAAGAGCTATTTTGCCTGCTAGGTGGTTCTGGTTCAGGTAAGAGTACTTTGTTGCGCATGTTGGCCGGCTTTGAAGAGCCCACCAGTGGCAGCATTTTAATCGATGGGGTCGACATGGCCGGCATCGAGCCTTGGAACCGTCCGGTAAACATGATGTTCCAATCCTACGCTCTGTTCCCCCACCTCACCATTTTTGAAAACATCGCCTTTGGTTTGAAGCGTGAAGGCATGAAGCGTGACGAGATTAAAACCCGCGTGAACGAAATGCTGGAAATGGTGCAAATGGCCGAATACGGCAAACGTAAGCCTAACCAGTTATCTGGTGGTCAGCGTCAACGTGTGGCCTTGGCCCGTGCTTTGGTTAAGCGTCCCAAGCTTTTGTTATTGGATGAGCCGTTAGGTGCCCTTGATAAAAAGCTACGTGAAGAAACTCAGTTCGAATTAATGAACATTCAGGACGAACTGGGTGTGACCTTTGTGGTGGTAACTCACGACCAGGAAGAAGCCATGACCTTGGCCACGCGCATTGGCGTTATGAACCACGGTGAAGTAGTTCAAATAGATGAGCCTCACGACGTATACGAATACCCCAACAGCCGTTTTGTGGCCGACTTCATTGGTTCGGTAAACATGTTTGAAGGTCGTGTTAGCGAAGACTTACCAGACAGCGTTAAGGTTGAGTCAAAAGAAGCGGGTTGTGTTTTGTACGTGAACCACGGCATTAACTGTGCGCCTAATCAAAAAGTGTCGGTGGCCATTCGCCCGGAAAAAATTCAGATTAGCCGTAAAAAGCCCGATCAAATTGTAAACTGTATTAAAGGTAAGATTGAAGACATGGCCTATATGGGCAGCTTGTCTGTATATCGCATCCTGCTTGAAAGCGGCAAAGAAGTACGTATTACCCAGCCTAACTTTCAGCGTGACATGGGCGCCCGTTTAACCTGGGAAGAGAGTGTTTACCTATACTGGGACGTTGACAGCGCAGTGGTGCTTACCGCATGAGCAGCCAAACTTTAAGCCTAGCGGAGTCGATTACCGACGCCACCGGACGTATGCTTGCCAAGTATAACGTTTTTCAAAAAGTAAACTGGGGTCGCCTGGGGGTGATCTCTGTACCCAGCATTTGGCTGTTTGTGTTCTTTTTTCTACCCTTTTTAGTGGTATTTAAAATTTCATTTGCCGAATCTGAAATTGCCATTCCTCCTTACAGTGATATTTTAAACTGGGATGCTGAAGACGCTTATCTTTCCTTTAAGTTAAGTTTTGCTAATTACATCTTCTTGTTTGAAGATGCTTTGTATCTGGATGCCTACTGGAGCTCGGTGAAAATTGCCGCCGTGTCTACCATCATCACCCTAATTGTGGGTTTCCCCATGGCGTATCTTATCGCCAGAAGCGAGCCTTCCAAGCGTAGCCTATTGCTGATGTTAGTAGTGGTGCCTTTTTGGACGTCTTTCTTATTGCGTATTTATGCGTGGATGGGTTTTTTGAACAAAAACGGTCTTATTAACCAGGCGCTTATGGCGGTGGGCATCATTGATGAACCACTTATCATGATGCAAACCGACTTTGCGGTTTATATTGGTATTGTATATGCCTACCTGCCGTTGATGATCTTGCCTCTTTATACGGCTCTTGAAAAAATGGACATAACGTTATTAGAAGCGGCATCTGATTTGGGCGCGACCCCAACCCAAAGCTTCATGAGAATTACCTTGCCATTGGCGGTACCGGGTATTGTTGCCGGTTGTATGCTGGTGTTCATTCCTGCGGTAGGTGAGTTTGTTATTCCATCATTGCTGGGTGGATCCGATACGCTGATGATTGGCCGCGTATTGTGGGATGAGTTCTTCCAAAACCGTGATTGGCCCATGGCAGCTGCCGTAGCCACTGTGATGTTGGTGTTGTTGTTGTTACCGATCATGTTGATCAGTGATGGCCAAGAAAAGAAGGAGGAAGCGTAATGAAAAAGACTTCTAAGTTTCTTACAACCAGTTCGATTTTAGGCTTTGTATTTTTATACGCACCTATTATCTCTTTAATCGTTTACAGCTTTAACAGCTCTAAATTGGTTACCATTTGGGGTGGCTGGTCCATCAAATGGTACGGCACGTTATTTCAAAACGAGCAGATTATCGATGCGGCGATGTTGAGTTTTAAAATTGCCTTTATTACCTCTTGTTTGGCGGTGATTCTAGGCACCATGGCGGGCTTTGTATTGGCTCGCATGGGGCGCTTTAAAGGCAAGATGATTCTATCTGGCTGGATCTCGGCGCCACTTGTTATGCCAGAAGTCATTACCGGTTTGTCATTGCTACTGTTGTTCGTAGCCATGGAAAACATGTTTGGCTGGCCGTCGGGTCGTGGCACTAATACCATTATTATTGCTCACACCACTTTCTGTTTGGCGTATGTGGCGGTAATTGTACAGTCACGTTTGTCCATGCTGGACGAAACCCTGGAAGAAGCTGCCATGGATTTAGGGGCGAAACCATCGTCCTTATTCTTCCTGGTCACCATGCCGCTAATCGCGCCTGCTTTGATCTCGGGTTGGTTGTTGTCGTTCACTTTGTCACTTGATGACTTGGTAATTGCCAGCTTCGTTTCCGGCCCTGGCAGCAGTACCTTGCCTATGGTGATTTACTCTAAAGTGCGTATGGGTGTGACCCCGGAAATTAACGCCTTGGCAACCTTGATGATTCTAATTGTAGCCGCAGGTGTTGTGGCCGCCATGTTAATCATGAAGCGTCAAAACCGATTAAACAAAGAGTTAAAGGAATAGTGTAGGAAACCTACATTGTTCCTTAAACGCCCGATTTATTCGGGCGTTTATGTTTTTAGATGGTATCTGTCTTTAATTGTGAGTTTGGAATAGCAGGTCTTTTGAAACCTGCCAGCGACGAATAGCGCTGATACAGTTTAAGGTCGCTGAAACCCCATCCATGGGCGCTTACTTGAAACATCCATGTTTCATAAAACCTTAAACCGCATCACCGCTATTCGACGCTAACCCCTGTGGCCGTTAATTCCTTATTCATAAGGGGTTAGCAGCTTCAATAATTAAATTTAGAGGTGGTGGTATTCAGATTAAGG
>Ga0209290_1000408_pt1 | contig 32481 bp, 20 predicted proteins | sample EN1Hudsemesocosm_2_FD_184632 | JGI IMG/M metagenome (GOLD analysis project Ga0209290, IMG submission 184632) | Methane-oxidizing microbial communities from mesocosms in the Hudson Canyon - EN10B Hudson Canyon (SPAdes) (version 2) | ecosystem: Environmental > Aquatic > Marine > Cold seeps... | reverse complement strand
AATGGTCGAGTTCTATGGTGCCGCTTTATTAGCGGAGGAAATGGAAAAACTCTGCCAGGCTATCATTGAAAATAGTGTCTCGAGTATTGAGGAAGCTCAAGAAGTTCTTATTGATTCTTTACTTCAGTTAGAAAATTATCTTGAGCATATACAAAAAGGTCAACGCGATTTACCTGTTGTCTTATTGCCGATATTAAATGACCTTCGCTCACTGCAAGGTCAGCCTTTACTCTCTGATACCTCATTGTTCACCCCTAATTTATCCGCAGCAGAAGTGACGCCTAATTTAGCGCATAATCTTCGCATGCAAGATGAACAAGTCGTTGCCAACTTAAGAAAACTGAGGCAGATGTTTCAATTTTCACTCGCAGGTGTCATACGAAATCAGGATTTAAAAGAAAATTTCGGATATTTGTACAAGGTCTTGGCGAGACTAGAAAAATTTTGCCAGGGGACACCCATAGGTAAGATTTGGTGGGTTGCCGTAGGTTACCTAAATGCTATTGAGCAAGATGCAGGCAGTTTAAGTTCAGCCACTAAACAGTTACTGCGCGATTTAGACCATCAGATCAAACTCATGATTGACGAGAGCCAGATTATATTGGCTAAACCCTTGCCAGCAGATCTTCTGAAGAACCTGCTCTATTATGTCGCTAAAACCAAAGCATCCAGTTCTCGTATAGAAACGTTAAAACAAGACTTCAACCTTGCTCAAGCACTGCCTAGTGCAGAAGAAGTTGATGAAGAGCGACAAAAGCTTCAGGCGCCCGGATTAGAAACATTGTCATCTGTCGCTGAAATATTAAGCGAAGAACTCAACTATGTGAAAGATCAGCTTGATCTTTATGTCCGTGGTGATGACAAAAATAGCGATGCACTTACCGAACTTAAACCACAGTTAACCCAAATCGCGAACACGATGGCCGTTTTAGGTTTAGGTGTAGCGCGTAAAGTTGTACTTGAACAAATTACCCGTATTGATGAAATAGCTGAGAACCAACAAGCTGCTTCAGATCAAGATCTCATGGATATGGCAGGCGCACTACTTTACGTCGAAGCCAATTTAAGTAGCCTTAAAGATGATAATCCCAAATCTTCCTTGCCTGAAAATGAGGAAGAGGAAGGCTTCGTTGTTCCTGCTGAACATTTTGAAAGTGCACATAATGCGGTTATTTATGAGTCCAGAAATGGGCTTGAACAAGCAAAAAATAGCATAGTTAGTTTCATCGCATCTCAATGGGATCATGCTGAAATTGAAGATGTGCCTGATCTGCTAGATAGTATTCGGGGCGGTTTACAGATCATACCGCTGACGCAAGCAGCCAACCTATTGGAGTCTTGCAGTACTTACATACGAGAATCTTTGCTTTCTGATAAAACTATACCTGACTGGCAGCAGCTGGATCGCCTAGCTGATGCCATTACCAGTATAGAGTATTACATGGAACGCTTATCAGAAGGGGCTCAAGACAATGAGCGTATATTAAATGTTGCGGAAGAAAGTGTATCCAAATTAGGTTTCCCAACTAAACATGCAGATCAGAATACGGTGCCTGTTTTATCGCAATACCATATATCTGATGTCGCTACTGAATCGCCCGATGCTATTGTCAAGGAATCTGATGAAGCATTAATTGATGAAGAAATTCTTGAGATTTTCCTAGAAGAAGTTTCTGAGGTCATGGATGAAATTCAAGTTGCCATGTCTCAACTAAGATCCAACCCTGAGGATCAGAAAGCCCTACAAAACTTACGTCGAGCGTTCCATACGCTTAAAGGTAGTGGCCGTCTTGTTGGTGCCAAAGTAATAGCTGATATTGCCTGGCCGGTTGAAAACCTTCTAAATAAATATTTGGATTCAACTTTAAGCTTAGACCTAGAGGTATTTGATCTACTTGATGCTGTCATTGAAAAACTGCCAGAGTTAACAGGTAACTTTTCAAAGCACGCGCCTTCTGATCATTATGAGCACTTAATCACAAGAGCAGAGCTGTTAGCGGGTGCAGAACCAAGTGAAAACCTCGGACTAGTGCTAGTGCCCGAACCAAAACGAGAGCCAGAAGCAGAGCCAGAACCAGAACCAGAGCCAGAGCCAGAGCCAGAACCAGAACCAGAACCAGAGCCAGAACCAGAACCAGAACCTCTTGATGATGAGGATGACTTAATCGATGATGAAATATTAGAAATCTTCATCGAAGAAGCTGGCGAAGTACTGGAAACTATTGATGCCCACTTACCTCAATATTTAGATGGATATGATGATCAAGATGCATTAACTGAATTAAGGCGCGCATTCCACACGCTAAAAGGCAGTGGCCGCATGGTCAACGCAGATGTAATCGGAGAAGCTGCATGGTCTATCGAAAACCTGTTAAATAGGGTAATTGATGGTTCAATCATTATGAACGATGATATTGCTGATTTGATCAATTTTGTCGTTAAAAAGACTCCCGGGTTAATTGAGTCATTTGAGACACGTACGAAAGCTAATTTTGATCTGGAGCTTGTCGAGAAACAGGCATCAGCATTGGCCGCTGGCGAATTTGTTAAATCATTGTCATCTATCGCTTCAAAGCGTGAGAAATCTCGAGGTGCTACTAGTAGTAGCCCTGACTCTTCAACTGCAACGGATACTTCTCCGACTAATTCGACTGCCGTAGAATTAGATTCAGATGAACTAGATGTAATCTGCATAGATGATGCGTTACTCGAAATATTCGAAAATGAAGCGACTGCACATGTTCAGGTCATTGAAACATTTATTGATCAAGTCAGTGACTCCCAACCCCTCTCAGTCAATGATGACTTATCGAGAGCGCTTCATACCTTAAAAGGAAGTGCAAATACTGCGAATATTATACCTATTGCTAATATCGCTATTCCTGTTGAAAAATTTATTAAAGAAGCGCGAGCAATTAACGTTGATGTAGATTGTAAAATTGCTGAGATTCTCAAGCAGGCGATGTTACTTATACGCCAGGGAATCGCTCAGCTTACTACCTCACCACAACAAACGCTGGATAATACTGATTCATTTTTATCATCCTTAGCATTGCTACAAAAAGAAGTACTGCAAGGGGTGCAAAGTAAAGACATAAGCTTTGATGCTACACCTCAAGACCCACAGATAATCAATATTTTCTTAACTGAAGGTTTAGATATTCTGCTGGATGCAGAAGGGATTCTAAACGAATGGCAAGATAATCCTGTCTCTGACGATGCATTAGCTCGATTATTTGGTGAGGTAAAAACACTTCATCGCGGCGCAAAAGTGGCAGGCTTAGATAGTATTGCAGAGTTATGCGAATGTCTTGAAGATTGCTATAGCAGTATTGATATAGATAAACAGCAACCTGATGAGAGCTTTCTTGGTCACATAAAACAAGGTCATGACGCCTTGATTGATATGATGGATCAACTTGCTGCTGGCCTAACACTTAAATTAGACAATAAGTTATTAGCTGAATTAAGAGAGCATATTAGTACCGAAGGTCAAGGAAGCTTTGAGACTAATGAAGCACCCGTCACAACTGAATCACAAAACGCTGAAGTAGAAACCAAAGACGGTGAAAATGCCTTAAATGACAAGCTTAATGAGCTTGAAAAACAACTAGATGATGCTTTACCGTCTTATTCAGTTGATGAAGAGCTTGAATCAGCTGAAGACTCTACGCTTATTGATCATAGTGGTGAGGCATTAATGGATGCCGAACTGGCTGAAATATTCCTAGAAGAAGCCCACGAATTAGCAAACTGTATATTACCGGCCTTAGAGCAGCTAAAAGACAAGCCAGATAGTGAGCATATTCTACTGCAACTTCAGCGTGATCTGCACACCTTAAAAGGTGGCGCGCGCTTAGCCGGCATAGAGCAAATAGGTGACCTGTCAGATACCCTAGAGATAGTTTTTGAAAAACTTTGTGAGTCTAAGAGTCATGTCCCTGCTTTGCTAATGACACTGCTTGAAGATTCTGCGCATGCCTTGGGCGATATGCTTGCTTCTGTTGAAAAGTCAGAACCTTGTCTTCCCCAAGATGCATTGATAGAAAATTTAATTCAAGCAATTGAAAGCATACAAACAGAAACGCTTTCAATCTCTGAGAATGAGCCAGAGCCTACGTCAACACCGTCTCCTACTGTTGATGCTGAACCTTCAACCATACTGCTTGATCTTGACCCCGAACTAGCTGAAATTTTCTTAGAAGAAGCACAGGAAATTATTCATACTTCTGGAGAGCTTTTACATCGCTGGGAATCAGATGTCCATAACATTGAAGTCGTTGGCGAATTACAGCGAGAGCTACATACCCTGAAAGGGGGCGCTCGCATGGCCGAAATCAACCCTATCGGTGATTTATCTCATGAGCTAGAAACTCTGTTTGAGTCAATTGTTGAGCAAAATCGTGAACCTTCGCAAGCAATGACAACACTATGTTTAAGTTGTCATGATGCCCTTGCCAATATGGTCGATGCCATTAGTGATGGGCAAGCGATTATTGATGCAAATGACCTGCTTAAGGAAATTAAACATGTCATTTCTGGATCAGGCGTCACTGAAATAGATGATATTCAGCTTTCAGATGAAACAGTTAATGTTGCCATTCAAGTAGAAGAAAGCCCTGCCGAATCTAATGCGCCATTAGTCAAAGAGAGCCAGGTTTTCGAAGATGATTATGAAGGTGACTTACTCCCGTTATTTATCGATGAAAGTAAAGATATACTATCTGCTGCCGCAGACTACTTAGAGCACTGGAAAGAAGACGAAGACGGCGTAGAAGGCATTGTCGAACTTCAAAGAGAGATGCATACCCTAAAAGGTGGTGCACGCTTAGCTGATGTTGACGCGATTGGTGACTTGGCAGATGCAGTGAACATTCGCCTTGAGAGCATGATTGATGGTGAAATCCTTGATCCGGCTGAGCTATATAAAGCTGTTGCAAAAGCATATCAAGAATTAACTGAAATGCTTGAGTGTTTAATTCATGGTGAATTAGTCAAACCTGCTCCCGCTTTAATTTTAGAAGTTAACAGCGCAGGCGGTGATGCAGCTAAAGTACCTGCTACAGGTCAGGCAAACAAGCAGCCACACACATTGCAATCTGAACACGCGATGCTCAACAACTTATCTTTTGATGAAGTTGATGTAGAAGTGCTCGAAATGTTTATGGAAGAAGCCCGTGAATTAATCGAGGCTTTGGAAGTGCAAATTTCTGAATGGTCAAAATCACCAAATGACGATAGCCATAATCTAGAAATACAACGTATTCTTCATACATTAAAAGGTGGTGCTCGTCTTTCAAATATCGCACCACTCGCAGACGAGAGTCATGCATTAGAAACACGATTACTTGAAGCCCAGCAGAATAATGAAAGCTTTGACACTAACTTAAAGCAGGCTGTACTCGAGAAACAAGATGTTTTACTTAAGCTTGTTGATGAGATCCAGTCTCTTTCAGACTCGGTAAGTTCTTCTCAAGGCTCAATGCCTGAGGTTGAAATCACAGAGGCTGCTAGCACCGAAACCTTGCCCTCTAGTACCGAAGAAAGTAAACCGCTTATAAGCAAGCCTAAGGCGAAAGACAAGTCGGCCATCCCGCAAGCCGAAGTTGCAAAACCTAAGGCCGTTCAAAAATCTTCACCTCATGAGAGTATACGTGTTTCGGCTAGTCTAATTGACTCACTGGTAAACTTAGCCGGTGAAACAAGTATTTCCCGTGGGCGTCTAGAGCAGCAAATTAGTGATTTTGGTTTTACCCTCGAAGAAATGTCCGCCACGATTGAGCGACTTAGAGAACAGCTCAGACGTATGGACATGGAAACAGAGGCTCAGGTGTTATTCACAGCTGAAAAAGAAGGCTTAAAAGCACCAGATTATGCAGATTTTGATCCACTCGAAATGGATCGCTACTCTTCGATCCAACAACTTTCCAGAGCGCTGACGGAAAGTACCTCGGATCTTCAGGATCTACGAGATACCTTATCAGACCGTTCACGAGATGCAGAAACACTGTTACTACAGCAATCACGCATTAACTCCGAACTGCAAGAAGGCTTGATGAAGACAAGGATGATACCGTTCTCATCTATTGTTCCTCGTTTACGCCGCATCGTTCGTCAAATCAGTGGTGAATTAAATAAACAGATTGATTTTGATGCGCTCAATGCAGAAGGTGAGATGGACCGTTCTGTTCTTGAAAGAATGGTCGCCCCACTGGAGCATATGCTCAGAAACGCACTAGATCATGGTATTGAGGCAAGCAGCGTTCGTCTAAAAGCACAAAAACCAGAAACGGGTAAAATTACACTTTCTCTTATGCGTGAAGGTGGCAATATCGTTCTAAAAATGAAAGATGACGGAGCGGGTATTAACAACAAACTCGTTTTGGACAAAGCGATTAAGCAAAATCTGGTCGATAAAAATAGTGCCCCAACACCTCATGAAATCATGCAGTTTATTTTACTACCCGGGTTTAGTACCGCAGAAAAGATAACCCAAATTTCTGGTCGTGGCGTAGGCATGGATGTTGTTGCTAGCGAAATCAAACAAATGGGCGGCAGTATAGAAATCGACTCGGTATTTGGAAAAGGCACTGAGTTTACTATTCGACTGCCCTTTACCGTATCTGTAAACCGGGCATTGATGGTTAATACGGGTGAAGACTTCTATGCTATTCCCTTGAATACAATTGAAGGGATCGTGCGTGTCAGCCCCTATGAGTTGGAAGAATATTACAAACCTGATGCGCCCATGTATGAATATGCTGGCCGACAGTATAATTTACAATACTTAGGTAAGTTATTACACGGAAACCATCAGCCTAAATTACAAGGCCAACCCTTACCGCTCCCTGTTATTCTGGTGCGGGGTAGTGACAAACCTATGGCACTGCAAGTAGACAGTTTAATGGGTAGCCGTGAAATTGTTGTTAAGAGTTTAGGGCCTCAATTTGCTGAGGTTCATGGTGCATCAGGTGCAACCATTCTAGGTGACGGTAGTGTTGTTGTAATTCTTGATTTACCTGCGCTAATCCGTGATGAAATGGCTGGTGTTTTTGATGCTTTCGATCAGCCTCAAGTACCTAAAGCAAAAGAGAAACTGACCTCCGTTGTGATGGTCGTTGATGACTCTGTTACCGTTCGAAAAGTAACGACTCGATTGTTAGAAAGAAATGGTTATGACGTCATTACAGCAAAAGACGGAGTTGATGCTATTGCCTTACTACAGGACCATAAACCTGATGTCATGCTCTTAGATATTGAAATGCCTCGAATGGATGGCTTTGAAGTTGCCACCTTGATTAGACATGATGAACGATTAAAAGATATCCCTATTATCATGATTACATCAAGAACAGGTCAAAAACATAAAGATCGCGCTATGTCTATTGGTGTAAATGAGTATTTGGGTAAACCGTTCCAGGAGCAAGACTTACTGGAAAATATTGAACGGTTTATCGATTAATGCCATCAGATTTATCACGACCTAGTATTGGTGTTATCTCAGACAGTGCATTACAGCGACACGTATTACAAAATGCACTATGTACATATGGTTTAAATGTCGCTTTGAGCTGTGAGCCAGAACATTTGGAAGAACAGCAGTCTGAGCGAGTAGAGAAAGTAAGTTGTTGGATTCTAGAACTTGATGATGAAGAGTTTGAGTCTGAAGCCTTAGATAATTTAATTGAACAAACCGAAGCGCCTGTATTATTTGGCTTAGGTAAAGCGCCTTCAAAACATGAAGAAAGTTATATCTCATGGGAGCGGCGTTTGTTTAGTAAATTAGAAGAGCACCTGGGAAAAATGGAAATACTTGAGTCTGAAGAGTCGCTATTAGCACTTGATAATCGAGTAGCGGAAACAGGATTAACAACGACCCAGGTAGAGCCGGCACAATTAGATATAAATGAAAGTCTAGAGAATCAGGCTAATCAAGCAGGAAGGCAAATAGCTAAGGAAATTTGGGTTCTAGCTGCCTCCCTAGGCGGTCCAACAGCCGTTAAAGAGTTTCTGGATGAATTACCAGCCACCATTCCAGCTGGATTTTTATATGCACAACATGTTGATTCTCATTTTTCCAATGTGCTTACCAAAGTATTAGGGAGACATTCTAAACTTGAATTATCACCCTTGCGCAACGGAGCTGAAATTCATGAAGGAGAAGTATTAGTTGTTCCTGTGGATAATGAAGTTAAATTTCACCCTAAAGGAATAACAATACAACAAAATCCGTGGGACGGTCCTTATGGGCCATCAATTGACCATTTATTAAAAAATCTACTCGAACGATACAGGGAAAACTGCCACGTCATCATATTTAGTGGCATGGGTAATGATGGCGCATTGCTTGCGCCCAGAATGAAGCGCTATGGTTGTTCAATATGGACTCAGAGCCCAGATAGTTGTGCCAATGGTTCAATGCCTCAATCGGTTATTGACTTGGAATGCAGTGAATTTACCGCTACGCCAAAAGAATTAGCGCAGGCTTTAATTAAACGTTTAGGCTTTTCTCAGAGCACGGAAACTGAGTAGAAACTTGAAAGATTGAACAGAGGAATAAATCAGTGTCAGAAGCTCAAAGCATCATACCTAGCTTATACCTGCCAGTGAGTAATCAGCAGTTGCTGTTACCAAATGTTAGCGTAGCTGAAGTTGTCGGTTATCAAACGCCTGCCGAGTCACCCACGACACCAGACTACTTCCTAGGCATGATTGAGTGGCGTGGCATAAATATACCGGTCATTTCATACGAGCTCGCGAATAAAGAAACGCAAAGTACACTCACTAAAAATGCTCGAATTGCCGTCATCAACACGATTGGTAAACATCAGGCATCCTTACCTTTCTTTGCTATTGTCACTCAAGGTATCCCGCGCCTTGTTAAAGTCAGTGATGAATTAATTAAATCTATTGAGAAAAATACCGGAAAGGCTGACTCACTATTCGTTAAGGTTGATGGTGAAGAGGCGATTATTCCAGACATTGAGTTTCTCGAATCTCTTGCCTACGCAAACATGTAGTAGTTGACCTAGAGACTAAAGTTACTGTATTGAAGTTACTGTATTGAAGTTACTGTAGAGGCGAAGTTAATATGGAGGCCAAAGAAAATATGAAGGCCGACATTGTTAAGCTGGATAATATGGCATTGGTCGCCCTTTTATTCATCTCAATTTTTCAAACATTTAGTTTGCTTTTACAAGGCGCCATCCTTCCTTCTATTTTATTTATAATTAGTGCCCTTTTGAATATAAAAGCCTTATTTAGGTCGCCACAGAAAGCAAACCACCCTTACCAAACAAACACCTCATTGCTCGCTATATTTTCTATTTGGCTAGGTTTTCTATTTACATTTCTTTTTTTTACTCACAATGACCAAACACTTTCGCAGCTTGGATGGTTATACATACTTGCGGCCTGCTCTTTTATGTTAGTCAGCTCTCGACTAGCCATTGGCATCAATATTTTAGCTTTAGTGGGTTTGTTTTTTATTATAATCAGGCAAAATGCGTCATTGAAAAATATAGAGGCGCTTTTACCAATATGCATATTTGTGCTATTTATTTCAGTAATAAATAAATATATTAAGCAGTTAACTCACGCCTTGAATTCGGCAAGAACAACTGACATTCTGACAGGCTGTGCTAACCCGAGCGAGCTTAAAAAAGAAATCAAAAAGGTGGTTGAACTGCACCATCGTTATGCCACTCACGTATCCTGCCTTTCACTGAATTTCAACCTGAAATTTGAACAATATCCACAGTACGAAATCTGGCTGCAAGAACTCGCTCAAGTATGTCAAAGCCGCTTACGTAACACCGATACAATCTGTCGATATAGTGATGATAAATTCATTTTGTTATTGCCCAATACAGGTAAAAAGAATGCACTGAATCTGGCTGATGATCTCTTGAAAGCCTGCTTAGCCTATGACTTTAGTATCTTGAATCAAGAGGCTAATACTCTCCACTTGTCAGAGTCTAACTTCACTTATAAAGTCATAGAATATGACGGGAAAAGTAATTGGGAGTCGTGGCTACAGTCCTTGGCGAATTGACTAAGCGCTCTCAAATAAAGATTTTTTTATAATAGATGAGCAAAATCTAAATTTAGCGCTAAAATAAATGTTACGTTAATGAATAAATAGATAAATAGCTTAGGTTTCTATCAACCGTGCCGATAAATAGTTCTAGTCAGCGATAAATCCGTGACAGATACGGACAACGTACAAATATATTTAGGTAAGACTTTATGTTCGGATTAAATAAGAATGCATTAAAAGTAAATGAAGTTGCGATCGATAAAGTTGATTTGCAAAACCTCGAAAATAAAGCCGCGTTATTGGATCAATTCTTTGCACAAGACCCCGTTTCAATGACTCAGGCCCTCGCTTCGGATGTCTCGGAGAAGCTACAAAATAGTAGTAGTTTTGTTGGCCAGGTAGAAGGTAATAGCCATGGATTGTCAAATCTATTGAGCGAAGGTCAAGCTATTTCAATTTCGGCAGAACAAGCCAGTGAAGCGACATCGCAAGCCGCGGATACCTCTCAGCAATGTAGTGCAGATATGCGACAACTCGCTGATAACCTTGAAACTTCGTCCAAGTATATTTCGGAGTTTACTTCTTTGCTCGAAAGTCTTGATGAAAGTAATAAAACAATTAGTAAACTACTTGAATCCATTAAAGCCATTGCAGATCAAACAAATTTACTCGCCTTGAATGCAGCGATTGAAGCGGCTCGGGCAGGAGAGCATGGGCGAGGGTTTGCTGTTGTGGCAGACGAAGTGCGTCAGCTTGCAAATACATCTAATGAATCGGCTGGCGAAATTCAAGGTGAAATTACCAAAATTACTGAAATATCTAATTCTGTTATATCCAAACAGCAAGAAGTCGCTGAAGTCGTTAGAAGTAGTGTGACGATTGCGAATGAAACCATGACGAACCTTGGTGGAATGGAAGATATTGCTCGAAATAGTGCTGATTTGGTGAGTACTTTGGCCTCAAGTCTAAGCGCTCAATCAGGCCAAACAGAACAAATTAAACTAGAGCTTGAAGGTTCAATTAACCGTGCAGGTTCCTTAGTGAATGACAGCGGCAGCCTGAGTACACAATTTCAACAACTGGTTGATCAACTCACTCAATTGTCTCGTTAACAAGTCAGCTTTTTATACACTAAATGGCAAAAAATTGTCATTTAGTGTCAATCTCTTCTAGCAACTCATGATTTTTAGCTTAAATTTTCATCTTTTACTACTTCGATCTATATTCAAATCCTTGATAACTAGCACATTGCAGTTTTCGAATATTTCCCGAGATAATTTTCTATCACTATTGGCAGGCTTAATGCATATTATTTAGGTACACACCTAATAACTTTAGTGCTTCAGTAAAACTAGTCTAAAGTAAGTAGTTTATATACTACAGATAGATCAAAATTCACAGCGAACAGGAGTACTGGATATGAACGATGAACAAGTTTATTTAAATGCCAACTCAAGTTCACGTATAGAATTGTTAAAAAAACTATACACAAACAAATGTGGGCAAGTTGAACAGGCTAAATTATCATCCAATCACTTTAGATACCAAGTACTCATGGCTGAAGCAAGCATGATTAAAGCAGAGTTAGCTAAAGATTAACGACTGTAAAAATGATTTCCACTCGTTCATTATATCTATCGAGTGGAAAATACTTTCCCCCTATCTTCCAAGCATGTAAAATTCCGTTTTCTTCTTGATCCCTCGGAATATTTAATGTCAGACGATCTAGCTAAACACTACAAATCTATCATAGAACAACTTGGCGAAGACAGCTCACGCGAAGGCCTTGTAGATACACCTAAACGCGCGGCTAAAGCAATGCAATATTTAACTAAGGGCTATGATCAAAACCTTGGTGAAATTGTGAATGATGCTATTTTTGAGTCTGATAACGACCAAATGATTATCGTTAAAAATGTCGAGCTTTACTCTTTATGTGAACATCACTTATTACCCTTTATCGGAAAATGCCACATTGCATATATTCCAGATGGAAAAGTGCTGGGTTTATCCAAGTTTGCTCGAATTGTCGATATGTATGCTAGACGCTTCCAGATCCAAGAAAATCTGACACGCCAAGTTGCCGAAGCTGTTCAAGATGTAACCGGTGCAAAAGGTGTGGCTGTTATTATTGAATCAAAACATATGTGCATGATGATGCGCGGTGTTCAAAAACAAAACTCGGTGATGAATACTTCTGTCATGCTGGGGGCATTCCGCCAATCGCAGGCAACCCGTAGCGAGTTTTTGACCTTAGTAACACAGCACTAACAAACGACTTATTATTAGCCACAAAAAGCAAAACCTTAGGCAGACGCTTACCGACCAGGAATCTTGAATGTTAAAGCTAGATACTCTCAATCAATTGAAACGACTAAAAACCGATATAAAAGCCAGCCGTAACTTAATGATAGGAACCGTCAAAGGATCAGCCCATAAGTTTGGTTTTGTTTCTTTGGATTCTGGAAAAGATGTCTATCTACCGCCTGATGAAATGGAAAAAGTGCTGCCAGGGGATCGTATTGAAATTGAAGTCATCAAGGACGATAAAAATAAAAAAGTCGCTAAAATTGAGCGGCTCATCAGTTCTCCTATCAAAGTTTTTTGTGGTAAGTACATTACCAAGGGCAAGGCGCATTTTATTGAACCGGATATAAACGGCATGAATCGGTGGTTCTTTGTACCGCCTCAAAAGCGAAAAAATGCGCAAGCGAAAGACTTGGTAAAATGTAAAATTACTCAACACCCCTATAAAACGGGTAAAGCACAAGCCGCTATAACTGATATCATCGGTACAGAGCAGGATGAGGCTATCGAGCGAGAGTATGCTTGTCAGAAATATAATATTGAGACAAGTTGGAGTAAAGCTGTAGAAGAGCAAGTTAGCGCCATCGATGAGGCACATATTGAAAGCAAAAAAGTAGATAGGGCTGATTTTACCCACTTGCCATTCGTCACTATTGACGCACCCACCACTTTAGATATTGATGATGCGCTCTATGCCGAGACAAACGAGAAAGGCTGGTCACTCTATGTTGCTATAGCAGACCCCTGTGCCCTTATTGAAACTGGCTCAGCTATTGAAGAAGAAGCCTTGAGGCGTGTGAGCTCGATTTATTTTCCAGGCTATCAGGTGCCAATGCTGCCTGAAACACTCGCAAGTGATCTATGTTCCTTACGCGAAGGTGAGGTGCGCTTAGCAAAAGTATTGAATATCCAGGTCAATGCTAATGGTGAACTAGGTGAATATACACTCAAAAATGCTTTTGTTCGCTCAACTAAAAAAATGACTTATGACCAAGTAAGTGACTTTTTAGTTAATACAAGTGAGTCTTTAGCAAGTGCCAGCGAGGCATCTGAAAATACCCATTCAGCTACTGACATGCTCCCTATACTTGAGCTCGCGACCCAAGCCTTGCTCAATCATCGTCAGTCGACAAGTTTAGTACATGCTGAGCGCATTGAATTTCAAATTGAATTAAATGAGCAGCAAAAAATAGCTCAAATACTGCAGAAAAAATTCACAGTAGCGCATCGTATAGTCGAAGAGGCTATGGTTGCTGCAAATCGTTGTATCGCCGAGTTACTCGCCAATTGTGGACAAGATAGTTTATTTATTAAACACAAAGGAATTCGGGAAGATCGATACGAAGCTTTACAGGCCTTACTCTCAGAGCAGTTTCCCGAAGATGATGTCGCGACATTGCCTGGTTTCATCAAGGTCATGCAAGATGTATCTAGTTCTGAAGAGTTAAATGACTATCATTTATTAATGTCACGCCAGCTTGAAAAAAGTACCTTTTCAGCTGAATCTGGCCCACACTTTGGAATGGGCTTGGCTCAGTATACAACCTTCACCTCACCGCTTAGAAAAGCACAGGATTTTCTTGTCCATAGACAGTTAGATAGTTACCTTTCAGAAAACACTCAAGCGATTGATGCGAGTGTTATTGCTAGCCTTGAGGAGAGGCGAAGTGACGTGAGAGGCGCCGCTTACGATGTCGAACAATGGCTCAAATGCCAATACATGGCAAAGAATAAAAACGTCCTTGAGGCACGTGTTCAGCGTACATTTTCAACAGGTTTCCATGTCCGCTTAAGCGAAACAGGTATTGAAGGTTTTATCTCAACTAAAGAAATGGAAGGTAAATATAGCTTTAACCAAGAGCGACTAACCCTAACAGGCAAAGGCCAGGCATATAAACTCGACCAAGTAGTTCAAGTACGCTTAAAGCAAGTCGATTGGTCACGTAAGCAGCTTAATTTTGAGATTGTTGAAGCTGAAGTTGAAACAAAAGCTGAAGTTGAAACAAAGACAACGGCAGAAAAGTAAGCGTGTAAGAGATATCTTACAAAGCTTTGCGCTTTATCCTCTTTTACCCACATGCATCTGTCCGTAATATGCATCTCATACGGACAGCAAGACAAACGGACTTGTTTAGGACACTAGGGATAGATAGTACTGAAGGATTCAGTCTATAGCAGAGGATCTGCAGAAAAGGAATTACATAGGGAAAAGGAACTTGCAACTGCAGGAGCAGTATTAAATTTCCAGGATGGATGCAATAACAAGGAATAGTTAAGGGATGCAACAAGGATAGAATTAACTGATGGAACAGTAAGGGAAGCGACTTATTTTAGGGTATTGCATGGATTGCAATACCCGATCTGTTTTTCTAAATTACCTTATCTACTTAGTCCAAGCACATATTATAATTTTATGTATCAGATCCACTTGGGTCTACTTCGCTAAGCCGACTAAACCCGCAATCATATACTCACTGATAATATTTACGTAAGTCTCTTGTTCCGTTTCAACCTGACAAGTCAGATCGCCGCCATTCCATATCATACTGATCGCACCATCAAAGGTTGCTTCTAAACCCATCATTAAATGCTCTACAGACTTATTCGGAAATAAACCTTTTTCAACTCCAGACTGTAGTATTGTGCCAAAGTATGACTCAAACTCTTTATCAAGCGCTTCAAACTGACTTCTTAATTCCGGTGTAAGGCGCTCACGAAAGTCAGCCCGTTTACAATAAAAAGAAACTCTCGCCTCTGCAGGGTTATTAATAAATAAATCAAAAGTAATACCGATGTTTTCTTTTATGCTATCAATTACTTCAGGATGATCATTAATAGAACCGTAAGAGTCTAAAGTTCGGCGCATAAATGCGGTACTGATGTTCGCGTAGATTTCTTCTTTACAGGTAAAATGCTTGTAAACCGTGCCTTTTCCAATTTCTGCTTTCTTTGAAATTTGCTCAACTGTAACGGTTTCCCAATGGGGGTCTTCAAATAGACTGATGGCAGCGCTCAATATTTCTTGCTCGCGTTTTGCAAACTCTATTTGCTTTCGACTCATTACTTCTTTGCCTTCAGTCGGCATATATATATCTCTTCACAGGTTATCTGGTTTGTTAGTCAGTACAAATGCTTATTAATAAGACAGTTTAATAAATGACCACAAGTCACGAAATTTTAACGGCTAAGTTCGATATTAGCCACTTTTTTCTACTTTAGCGCTGGCAGGTATAGTAAATTATTTTTTAAGTGTGACAAGCATTGCTTTTAGAAAATACCATAGAAAACCGCCCATTTTTTCTGAATCTGGGCCTAAATGGACTTCAAGGGATCTTTTCATGATGAGGCAGTAATCTGCTCCCAGAATTGTACTGTGAAAAATATGTCAGTATGATTTACGCTTTCTTTTATACATATCCAGATCATAGGTAATTTCTTGAATACTCTTAGCTACTCCCAACGTCTTCGTACGCATGGCTTTTTTGTCGTTATCAATGCTTTCGTCTTAATGGTTATTTCTTTGCGTTACTTCGCGTTTTTACCGGCTTTTCCTGAAGATGGCTTGGCGATTACTTTTATCGTGGCGGCTATTTTTGGTCAGATGGTATTGCTGGCGGCTATTTTGGGTTTGATTTCTATCCCAGTGGTCTTTTTACCTTCAAAGTGGCGTCAAACGTTACAAGTTCTTCTGGGAGGTCTTGGTGTCTCTCTTCTCTACTGTGATACTTTGGTATTCGCACAGTATCGCTTCCATATGAACGCGGTGGTTATTGACCTGGCAATGTCGGGGGATGTGGTGACCTTTCCTCTGGCTATGTGGGTTGGCAGTCTTAGTGTGATTGCGGGGATTCTTGGTGCCGAGTTTTTTGTGCTTCGCTGGTTGGAGAAACGAGTGGATCTGGTGGGGCAAAATCGCGTAAATGGCAAGGCTAAGCCACTGGGTCGAAAGTTCTTCCGTCGTTTTGCGCTAATTACCTTTGTGTCTTTACTTGGAACACATGGTATTCATATCTGGGCCGCAGCGCAGGCCTATCAGCCAGTGACCATGGTGAAGCGTTATTTGCCCTTGTTTTATCCTGCCACCTCTAACCGAACCATGGCGAAATATGGTTTTGCTAATGAGCAGGCGATGGCCCGACAAGACGAGATGAAACTGTCGAACAGCAGTGATCTGAATTACCCTCTAAACCCCTTGAAAAGGACGGAGCCGGATCAGAAAGTGAATATAGTCTTGATTGTCATAGACTCATGGCGTGCGGATGCTTTTAATGCTGAAAATACCCCACATATGTGGCAATACCTGAACGAAAATGCGCAGCACAGTATCTCCTTTGAAAACCACTTATCTACGGGCAATGCGACTAGAACAGGTATATTCGGCTTGTTTTATGGTATTCCGGGGACATATTGGCATTCGGTTTTAGCAAATAGTCAGCCCCCGGTGCTGATTCAGCGCTTGCAGGAGCTGGATTATGATATTGGTGTCTTTGCTGCTGCAAAACTGGATAAACCAGAGTTTGATCAAACGGTTTTTGCAACCGTCCCAAATCTAAGGTCAGGTTCTGAAGGGAGTACTCCAGCGGCACGTGATGAAGATATCACCAATGACTGGCTATCCTGGAATGAGCAGCGTAATGCACAAGAAGATCAGACTCAGCCTGCATTTTCATTTTTATTTTATGATTCACCGCACGGCTACGACTTTCCGGAAGCATACCCTCACCGCTTTGAACCGATGAGTGATTCGATGAATTATATGGCGCTGGATAATAACTATGACCCTACGCTTTTGATGAATCGTTATAAAACAAGTGTGCATTATGTTGATAGCCAGGTGAAAAGAGTATTAGACAAACTAAAAGAGACGGGAGACTTGGCAAATACCTTGGTGATTATTACAGGTGATCACGGGCAAGAAATAAATGACAATAAACTGAATTTTTGGGGGCATAACAGTAACTACACTGATGCACAGATTCAGGTACCTTTTGCTATGTTTGGCCCTAAAATAGATGCCCAAGTTAATGCCTGGGGAGAGCGTTTTACCAGTCACCAGGATCTAGTACCTACCTTGGCTAAAAACTATTTAGGGCTAGAGAATGACTTAATAGATTACTCTATAGGGCTTGACCTCTTATCGGCACCTAAGAAGCGAGAGTGGATATTGGCGTCGAAATACAGCGGTTATGGCGTGATTACTGAAGATTATATTGTTGAAATTGGGGCGACGGGTAATTATCAGCTGTTGGATAAAACAAATAGACCTTCGTCAGAACTGGAATTAAATTTCAAATACTTGCAAGAAGTCTTCGAGCAGATTAGTTTGTATAGTAAGTAAGCATGATTCGCTATCAGTCTTAGCGATATATAACTTGATTAATAAGCTCGGGTGGCAGTGTTAATTTATATTTATTGAGCATAGATTTATTGAACACGAAGAGATCGCTTTTTGTGCTCTGATAGTGTGATTTAACCTTACCCGAATCTAATATTCCAGCAGTCAATTCAGCGGCGTCAGCACCATGTTTTTCCATAGACATGGCCATGGCCCCTACGGTAGCTTTTTCGCCAACAGCATAGTCGGTGACGCCAAATATAGGGATTTGGCTTGATCGGTTAATCGCAGATAAAATTTCAAGGCCTTTTACTATTTTGCCAGTCCCGGTTTTAAGGGTGTAGAAGGTATCAAGTACCGTAAAATCATAATTCTTTGATGCATTTATGGCAGCATTGATATAGTCATTTGCGAGCCCATGCTTTTGAACATCTACGGTGATGCCGCCGACATCCAAGGTGCCTTTGCCATACAGAGATACGTCAATGACCGCATCGCTGGTTTTGCTTTCATCAAATAAAATTAACACTCGCTTGTGTTTCATCGGGACAAAACTTGTAAAGTGCCTTACCAATGGTACGAGCAAATGCCTTTCTAATATACCGGTGACACTTTCGGGTATCACGCCGCTAAAGTATAAGCGAGGATTGTTGTTGATACCCATAAAAACCACTGGCGTACCCGCGTTTGTAATTCTGGCACCCAGAAGGCGCAGAGCATTGTCATCATTCAGTACGACTACATCCGGCTTAAGATTCTGGTATGTAGTCCAGGCATGGTCAGTAATCGAGTCAAATTCGCTGGGTAATTTCCGCTTAGTGTCCATATAGAGTTCATGCAGCAGGTGACCCGGTGGAAACCTATCTTTAAAGCCATTGACTCGAAGGTCGCTTCCGCTATGTCCAACGTGGTAGCTGTTAATTAACAAAGCCACTTCGGCCTGAAGGGTGGGGGAAAAGAGTAAGGTAAAAATGAAAAATCTTAGGGGTGACTTCATCGCAGCGCTCTCCTACGGAGTAATCTCAAACCTTCGTACTATTAATCGAATTGAGTTGTAGTTTCATTGTTCATACTCGTCTACTTTTCGACTATCAATGCACCGCGTCTCCTTACAATAGGCATACAATCTTTGAGCTAAGTTATAGTCTAGTAACTATTTTTTAATCTGACAATACTCAGCATCAGTCCTTGCAGCCTATTTTGGTTCGTCATGCTTAATTAACTGGCAAACCCTCTGGTTTAAGTTCAGTTTGATCAACAGGCACTGGCTGGCTCTGTTTAACTTTGGCCTGTTTAACCATAAGACTTGCTTTTAGTTTGTTTTCAAGCTGTCTGTTTTGTTGGAGTATTTTAAGGTTTTCGATCCGGGCTAATTTAAGTTTATCTTTAACTGTAGTAAATTCAGTTTTCAGTTTTTTTAGCTGCTCAGTTTTAGTAGAAAGCGTTTCGGATTTTTCCTCAACACTTTGTTCAAGCACTAGTTGTTGAATTTGCTGTTTGTTGAGGTTCTCATCCTTTTCTTCCAGTAGCGCTTTATGAGAGGCTAGTGCATCTTTAAATACGTTTAAATCGTTTTCTTGATAATCGATGAACACTTCATTTAGATCGATCGTCAAGTAGGTATCTTCTAACTGCTCTTTTAACTTAGATAGTTGTTTAGTGAGCGTCTGGGCAGAAGTTGCTAAAGCGGACCTTTCGGATTCGCTTGTTGATTGGTTACTTTTAAGTTGCGTGATTTCTGTATGAAGTTTATCGGTTGTGCCTTTTAAAGCTTGTAGCATTGTTTTAGTTTTATCAAGTTCGTTCTTTTTATTTGAAAGTGCGCTAGATTTATCGATGACTTGATCTTGTGTCATGCTGAGAATGTTCGCAAGTTTATCTATATTTTTAGAGGCAACAGTAATCTGATCAAACTGTTGCTGTTTTTTGTTGATCTGATCGTAGGCAGAGTAACCGGCAATAATACAAGTCACTAAGATAAGCGGAATAATGTACATTAAAGGCTTCTGGCGTGAAGTTATTTCTTCTTGCTGAGTCTCTAATAAGGACTTGCGCTCTTTTTGTAGTTGCAAATTCTCATCAGTATATTTTCTTTCTCTTTTAATCAGATCCTGACTTTTTAGCTGATTAGCGCGCTCTGTTTTAGACACGTCATTTTGTAGCGTTTGTAAGCGTTCTTCTGTTTTCTGCTGATGCTGGGCCTGGCGACTAAGCGCCTCTTCTTTTAACTGTAATGACCGAGATTTTTGTTCTAGCTTAAATTCTTCTGGCGATGCCATGGGGCAATTGTTCCTATTTGATCTATTTGGGTCGGCTTATTTTTATAATAAGCATAGCGTAAGAATAGGTTTTCGCCTGTCATGATGTGATGGTGAAGTATCTCTTGGTGGAAGCTGGAAACTGTTCATTCAAACCGCTTCCAGCTTTGCATAAGATAGCACTAACCACTTACTGCCCAACTCAGGAAAATTGACCTGGATACGCGCGTGGGCACCCTGTCCTTCATAGTTTAAAACTGTCCCTTCACCAAACTTGGCATGCCGGACAATCTGGCCTAACTGAAATTGGCTGGCTTCTTCGCCAAAGCTGCTGTTTTGCTCACGAGAGAATGACACCGGCATGGCGACGCTATTCTTTATCCGAACTTCTTGTAATAGCGTGGCGGGAATCTCTCGTACAAAACGCGACATGGGATTAAATTTTTCCTGCCCGTATAAACGTCTGGACTCAGCATAGGTCATTACCAGTTTTTCCATCGCCCGAGTGACGCCCACGTAACACAAGCGACGTTCTTCTTCTAAGCGCCCAGGTTCTTCCATCGACATTTGGTGAGGAAATAAGCCTTCTTCCATACCTGCCAATAGAACATAAGGAAACTCTAAACCCTTGGCAGAGTGAAGCGTCATCATCTGTACGCAATCTTGATGTTCTTCTGCTTGTTGTTCTCCTGCATCCAAAGCGGCTTGGGCGATAAATGTGGCTAGCGGGGTCAGTTCATCATCCTCTGGTTCGTAATCACGGGTTGCAGAGAGTAATTCATTGAGGTTTTCTACCCTGGCCTGACCCTTCTCACCTTTTTCTTTGGCATGGAAATCTTTAAGGCCAGATTTTTCTAACGTTTGCTCGGTGAGCTGAAATAAGCTGAGTTCATTCTGTTCGGCGCTGAGCTCGTCAATCATATCGATAAAGTCAATTAAGGTTTTCGCCGCTTTACCTTTGATTAACCCCAGCTGAAGGCGTTCAACACAAGCTTGCCAAAGTGATATGGACTGCTCACGCGCATGAGCACGCAAGTCGGTCACCGTTTTATTGCCGACACCTCGAGTAGGTACGTTAACCACCCGTTCAAAGGCGGCATCATCATGGCGATAGTAAATTAATCTAAGATAAGCCAGCGCGTTACGAATTTCTTGTCGATCATAAAAACGTAAACCGCCATAAATTCGGTAAGGAATAGACTGTCGAATTAAGAACTCTTCTAACACCCGTGACTGGGCGTTGGAACGATAGAGGATGGCGCACTCTGAGCGTTGGCGTCCGGAATCTACCCATGCACTAATTCGGTCAGCGATATAATTGGCTTCATCCTGTTCATTGAATGCAGCGTAAAGGTCTATCAGTTCACCTTCATTGCCCTCTGTCCAGAGATCTTTACCAAGACGGCCGGTATTATTGGCAATAAGCGTGTTGGCAGCATTCAAAATGGTACTTGTTGAGCGGTAGTTCTGCTCGAGCTTAACGCTTAAAGGATTTTGAAAGTCATTAATGAATTGTTGAATGTTTTCAATTTTAGCCCCGCGCCAGCCGTAGATTGACTGGTCGTCGTCGCCTACCACCATAATTGGGATTTTATCGCCAGCCAGTACACGCAGCCAGGCATACTGAATGGTATTCGTATCCTGAAACTCGTCTACCAGCAGGTAGCGAAAGCGGTCTTGATAGTGGGCAAGCAAGGGCGGGTTATTTAACCATAGCTCATGTGAGCGTAAGAGTAGTTCTCCAAAGTCGACCATACCAGACTGCTGACACTGAGCTTCATAGCCTTGATACAGTTGCCCCATCATTTGATCATACTGAGAGTGTGTCGGCTGTAAATACGCGGCCCGTATGCCCTCATCTTTTTTACTGTTAATAAACGACTGTACTTGTTTGGGTGGCCAGCGCGTTTCATCGACATTTAGTTCGCGCATGATACGTTTAATAATACGTAACTGGTCATCAGAATCTAGAATCTGAAAATTCTCGGGTAAATTAGCGTCACGCGAGTGGGCACGTAAAAAGCGATGCGCAATGCCATGAAAGGTACCAAACCACATGCTACGTGCCGGAAGGTCGAGTAAGGCTTCTATGCGGCCTCGCATTTCTTTAGCGGCTTTATTGGTAAAGGTAACTGCCATGATTGCTGAAGGGCTAAGGCGCTCAATTTCAATTAGCCAGGCGATGCGGTGAACCAATACTCTTGTTTTGCCACTGCCTGCGCCCGCGAGCACTAATATATTTTGCATGGGAGAGGCGACGGCTTCACGCTGCGCATCATTTAGACCATCGAGAATATGAGAAACATCCATGAGTATCTTTACTTATTGAAAGGTTAAGAATAGGGCTGTAAAGCTGGTTATATTAACAGTAGGTGTCGAGTAGAGCAAAGTGAAACTACGCTTTGACAAAATGCTAATAATCTAAGCGCATTTGAATGCCGATGAATTAGCATATCAAAGCCAGGCTCTTTGCTAATTTCAAAGCCATCCAGCTGGGCTTATAAGTGTTTATCTAAGATGTTCTGAACCTTACCTTCTGCTTTCAGGCGCGTTAATACATCGTTGAAGCCCTTTAAAAAGCTTTTACCGCTGAGATTAGATTTTGGGATGATCAAATGATGATTGATCTTTTCGAACGGTTTATCAACCTGATCAAATTTGGCAGCATCTAAGCCCAGGCTATCTATCATACTCCATGCAGTTGTCGCGTTTGTCATCACAAGGTCCACCCGGCCAATATTCAGCATACGAAAACAGGATTTTAAATCAGGTGGGCGTTCAAGTTTAATAAGGCCTTCTTCGAACAACTTTTTCAGGCCGAACAAATTATAACCGGTAGGTTTGCAGACAGTGAGCCCCTGTAAATCTGAGTTGCTGGTGTAATCGAAGGTTTTGCCCTTGAGTCTAAAAAATATTTCTTCTAGCTCATAAAGCGCTTCCGAATAGTGCCATATTTTTAAGCGTTCGGGGTTTTTACTGTAAGGGTAGATGGCATAAAAGTCGCCATTGAGTGTTTTTAAGTGGCCGCGCTTCCAGGGTAGGTAGCTAACTTTCATGGTTTTACCCATGTTTTCTACCACGCTTTGAATTATTTCTGTCGTGAGTCCACCATTGGTCATCTGTTCACTGGTAAACGGTTGGAACTCACCGGATACAAAATGATAGCTTTCATCTTCGGTAGCACTGAGGGCGATGCTAGTAAGTATCAGCAAAAAGCTCGTTAATATGTGACGTATACGCATAATCTGTATTGCTATCTCGATTAATAAGGCGTTATGTTAACCCTGTGAATGAATGATTATGCCCTACTTTGTATAGGAAGAACTACCTTTCTATGGCACCTGTTTCATCGTATGGTTAATAAATGGGCAGCGACAATACCGGATAACTTTAAAATCAGGTTATAATGTCTCAATTATATAAACAATAAGCATAACGTTATGTCTTCAGGGCGAATTAGACAATTCTTGAATCATTTAAAATCCCAGAGAGAAGCTTCCCAGGCTGTCTCTAGCGATTCTGATTGCCTGAAAGATACAGAGCGCCTGTTTTTATCAGAAAATGAAGTGTTATCAGAAAATGAAGTGGCATCTGATAATGAGGTATTGGAAGAAGAGAGTCTTGATGCACTGAAAACCAGTTTGGATCAGGAGCGTAAACTCCGGCAAGCACTCGAACAGCAACTTGCTCAAAAAGAGTTTGATTTAGAATTAGCTATTAAAGACCGCACCAAAGAGCTAGAAGACTCAAACTCACAGCTGAGCCAGCAAATCGCCCTACGTAAAAAGATCAGTGACGCTTTGGTGAAAAGCCAAACGCGTCTTACACAAGCGATGGATGCCTCTCGTCTGGGTCTGATCGATTGGGATATTCTGCATAAACAATTTTATCAATCGAACTTTCAAAGTGCCTATGGCGAGAAGGAACAGAGTTCTGATGAAATTATCCAGGTCCTGAAAAGGATAATTCATCCAGCAGATTATATTGAAGTGCGTGATATGCTGAATGCTTGCCTGGATGGCGGGCGAACCGAGTACCAACTTCAATACCGGATAAAAAATGCAAGTGAATGGCTATGGGTCGAAGAATGCGGGCAAGTTGTTGATAGTGACAATAAAGGCCGTGCTCAACGTATACTTGGTACTCGTCGAAATATTCAATCAGAAGTGATGCGAGATGAGCAAGTCCGTTTGGCAAAGTCAGTATTTGATCACACCTCTGAAGGTGTTTTTGTTTTGGATCGCGACCAATGCTTTTTGTCAGTCAACCCAGCCTATGCCAAGATCACGGGGCATGATCAAACGTATTTTGTGGGTCGGGCAATACAGGATTTAAACGACACGCCAAAGCGGACACAGGTTTTTGATCAGATATTCCAGGAAGTAAAAGCAAAAGATCTGTGGCAAGGCGAGCTATTGGAAAAGCGCTATCGTGGAGACTACTACCCGCAGTGGACCCAAATTAATGCCATTCGGGATGAGCGCGATCAGATAAAATATTTTGCCGGCATGGTGTCAGATTTATCCTTCCGTAAAGCCGCTGATAAAAAGCTAAACTATTTACTCAATTATGATGATTTAACTAAACTGGCCAATCGTGTTCAATTTAAAGACCAGCTGCATCGCGCATTGCTGCGTTATAAAGATGAGCAAATGCCATTTGCATTATTGATGTTGGATATCGATAGATTCAAGCAGTTTAATGATAGTTTTGGGCATGATGCCGCTGATCAGTTGTTATGTGAAATTGCTTCACGCTTGTCAAAAAGTGTGCAAAAGGTCGATATTCTTGCGCGTGTTGGCGGCAATGAGTTTGCCTGTGTCGTGAGTTGTAGCCCAACATTTGATGTGACTAAATTTGCCCAGCGCTTGTTTTTATCCATCACCCAAAATACTTATCAAATTGCCGGGCAAGAGGTTGCGATGTCTTGCAGTATTGGCGTGACGCATGTTCCTGAGCATGCACAAGATATTGAAACCCTGATGCAATATGCAGGTTTGGCTGTGCAAAAGGCAAAGTTTCAGGGGGGGGATCAGGTCCAATTATTTGATGAAAGCCTGAAGTCCTTTTCGCGCCAGCGTTTGGAAATGGAGCAAGCGCTTAGAAAAGCACTGCAAAATAATGAGCTGGAAGTGTACTACCAACCAAAGTTAGACATTGCACAAGATAAAATTGCGTCGATGGAAGCTTTGATCCGTTGGAACCATCCTACTAAAGGCCAGATTTCACCTTCGGACTTTGTCAATATTGCAGAAGAAAGTGGCTTGATATCAGAGCTGGGTTCTTTTGTTTTGAACACGGCCTGCGCCCAGAACCAGGAATGGAAGAACAAAGGTTTGGGGCAGTTGGGCTTGGCGGTTAATTTGTCACCCAGACAGTTGCGAGAGAAAGAGCTCAAATCTCTTATTATCACTACCTTGAACAAAACGCATATTCCGCCTGAAAACCTTGAGCTGGAATTAACCGAAAGCATCATCATGGATGATACAAAAAGTGCATTCAGGTGTTTGAATGACCTAAAAGAGCTAGGTTTGAAAATTTCAGTAGATGATTTTGGAACAGGTTATTCATCACTTAGTTACTTGAAAGAATTACCGGTCGATACACTCAAAATTGATCGAAGCTTTGTGACCGGAATGGAAAGCTCTCAAGCGCAGGTCGCGATCATTAAAGCCATCATTGTTTTAGGTCACAATCTGAATTTAAAAATTGTCGCCGAAGGTGTCGAAAATGAAGCGCAGTTAGCGCTTCTTCGAGAATATGATTGTGACCTGATTCAGGGCTATTTAGTTTCGAAGCCCTTATCGTCAACAGATATGGAACATTTGTTAGTTCAACAGCAGACAAGGCTCAATAACACGTAAACGCTGCTTTAAACTTAAATGCGATTACAAATCATCCTGAATACTTAAGCGATCGGTTGTTGAGGTTAGCTGGCCCGCGGGTGTTGCATCAGAGCCGAGTTTAATGAGTAGTCGCAAGTCATTCGCTGAATCTGCATAGGCAAGTGCATCCTCATAGGTAATTTCTCCCGCCGCATATAAATCATATAGGGCCTGGTCAAAGGTCTGCATGCCAATATCGCGTGACTTGGTCATGAGTTCTTTGAGTTTATGTACTTCTTTCTTACGAATTAGATCAGCACATAAAGGGGTGTTTAGTAATACTTCAATGACGGCACGGCGGCCTTTACCGTCAGGTGTTGGAATAAGTTGTTGTGCGACAATGGCTTTCAGGTTGAGTGATAAATCCATCCAGATCTGATTTTGCTGTTCAGAAGGGAAAAAGTTAATAATCCGATCTAAGGCTTGGTTCGCATTATTCGCATGCAGGGTCGCTAGACAGAGATGACCTGTTTCTGCAAAAGTAACAGCATGGTCCATGGTATCTTTGCTTCGAATCTCACCGATCATAATAACGTCGGGCGCCTGTCGTAAGGTGTTCTTTAAGGCAATTTCAAAACTTTCTGTATCGATGCCCACTTCACGCTGGGTGACAATGCAGTTTTCATGTTGATGAATGTATTCGATCGGATCTTCAATCGAAATGATATGGCCTTTACTATTTCTATTTCGGTGGCCAATCATTGAGGCTAAGGAGGTTGATTTACCGGTGCCTGTTGCGCCAACAAAAATAATTAACCCGCGTTTAGTCATGGCTAATTGATTAATCGTTTCGGGTAAACCCAGGTCCTCGATTCTAGGGATATTAGTTTCGATTCGACGTAGTACCATGCCGCATAAATTACGTTGGTAAAATGCACTAACCCTGAACCGTCCAATGCCCCGCGCACTGATCGCAAAATTGCATTCGTTATGTTCAGAGAATTCATCGCGCTGTTTCTCAGACATGATGTCGTAGACAATTTCTCGACATTGCTCAGGTGTTAATGCTTGCTTCGTGACAGGAACAATCTTACCGTGGATTTTGATACTGGGGGCAACACCAACCGTAATAAATAGGTCAGAGCCGCCCTTTTCAACCATGATTTTCAATAATTTTTCAAAATCCACTGTTCTGTCCTTTTCAATTTGCACTGACGATTTATATATAATTCATACCTAAAGCTCATATCTAAAGCTCAGCTTAGAAGTTCTCTGGTTGCTTGGCTTTTTCTCTGGCTATTTCACGCGTGATATGACCTTTGCTGAGCAAGTTCTGTAAACATTGATCGAGTGTCTGCATACCAATAGAGCCACCGGTTTGGATGGCGCTGTACATCTGAGCTACTTTATCTTCCCGGATCAGGTTTCGAATCGCCGGGGTGCCCATCATAATTTCATGTGCAGCAATACGGCCGCCATTGGTTCTTTTCAGCAGTGACTGAGAGATAACGGCCTGTAATGACTCTGAAAGCATCGAACGTACCATGGACTTTTCTTCTGCAGGAAATACATCAACTACCCGGTCAATGGTTTTAGCGGCTGAGGTGGTGTGCAAGGTACCAAATACCAAGTGGCCTGTTTCTGCGGCGGTTAACGCGAGTCGAATGGTTTCCAGATCACGTAACTCACCGACCAGAATAATATCCGGATCTTCACGTAAGGCTGAGCGCAATGCTTCGTTAAACCCGAGGGTGTCACGATGCACTTCTCGTTGGTTCATTAAACATTTTTTACTTTCGTGTACGAATTCGATAGGGTCTTCAATGGTCAGGATATGGTCATAACGGTTATCGTTAATATAATCGATCATGGCAGCCAAAGTGGTCGACTTACCTGATCCCGTTGGGCCTGTCACTAATACCAGTCCCCTTGGCACTTCGGCAATTTCTTTAAATACCTGACCCATGCCCAAATCTTCCATCGTGAGTACTTTAGATGGAATGGTTCGGAAAACGGCACCCGAGCCTCGATTCTGATTAAAGGCATTGACCCTGAAGCGAGCAACGCCGGGTACTTCAAATGAGAAATCGGTTTCGAGGAACTCTTCATAATCTTTGCGTTGTTTATCATTCATGATGTCATAGATCAGTGAATGTACTTCTTTGTGTTCCATGGCAGGTAAATTGATGCGACGCACATCGCCATCCACACGTATCATAGGGGGCAAACCTGCTGAGAGGTGTAAGTCAGATGCGCCTTGTTTGGCAGAAAATGCCAGTAGTTCAGTAATATCCATTGTTTTCCTCTAAACAGTTGTCTTTTATACTTAATCCTCGAAACCGTGTTTTGGTATATTGGCTTTGATATCGAGGAGGATAAAGCTTGTGCATGCAGGCGGTTTTTGCTCAAATGACTGCCGAAAACAAATCCCACTTATCTAATTGAATATCATGATCTTCAGCATAGCAGACAACATTCAGAACGTAAGAAAAAGGATACAAAAAGCCACAATTGAAGCGGGCCGTTCAGAAAACGCAGTGGAATTATTGGCGGTGAGTAAAACCCGGCCCGCAGAGGCTCTATTTGAGGCCATGCAAGCAGGTATCGAGAGCTTTGGGGAGAACTATTTAAGTGAGGCTTTGGTAAAGCAGAGTGAGCTTGAGCGCTTATGTTCTGCTGAACAATACTCAGCTTTAAGCTGGCACTTCATTGGCCCTATTCAATCAAATAAAACCAAAGCGATTGCTGAACATTTTGACTGGGTGCATAGTGTTGACCGGCTTAAAATAGCCAAGCGCTTAAATGACCAACGGCCAGATAAAGCGAAGCCCTTAAATATTTGTATTCAAGTGAATATCGATCATGAAGAGACTAAATCCGGGGTGTTCCTGGAAGATGTTCCTAATTTGATAGACGCACTCAAAACCATGCCCAAGCTTAAATTCAGAGGTTTGATGTGTATACCTAATGCCCAATTAGGGGAGCAGTCTGTCAAACAGGCCTTTATGAAGATGAAAAGCTGTTTTGATGGCTTGAGCTCTGAAGACAGTCAAGTGGATACCTTGTCAATGGGCATGTCGGGTGATATAGAAATAGCGATAGAGAGTGGTGCCACCATGGTTAGGGTTGGCACGTCTTTATTTGGTGCGCGAGAAGCACAGCAACATTAATAATTCATGAAGTTTGAGGCTTCGCTTAAGAGCGCCTTCTTTTGGGAGCCCGACAAGGTGAAGCTAAAGGTATTAGTATGAAGTTACAGGAACAGAAAATTTGTTTTATTGGTGCTGGCAACATGGCGAATGCCATTATCGGCGGACTGGTTAAAAAAGGCTTCCCGGCAAAACAAATTACAGCAAGTGCGCCTTCGGCAAGTAATTTAGCTCAGCTCGAGAGTGCCTGGGGGGTCAATATCGCTGATGATAATCAGCGTGCAGCAGCTGAAGCCGATATAGTCGTGTTAAGTGTAAAGCCTCAAGTTTTGAAAAGTGTTTGTGAAGACTTATCTTCAGCCTTGGCGCATCGGCCTTTGGTGATTTCTATTGCAGCAGGCATTGGCCTAGAGAGTATTGCTGCTTGGTTAGGGCAAGACTTGCCCATTGTACGTTGTATGCCAAATACGCCTTCGCAAGTGTTAAAGGGCGCCAGTGGTTTATTTGCAAATAAGCACGTTAATGATGCCCAGCAGTTGGCGACAACTGATTTATTTTCGGCCATTGGTCTAGTGGAATGGGTGGATGATGAATTCAAAATGCACTCGGTGACCGCTTTGTCAGGGTCAGGGCCTGCTTATATCTTTTTAGTGATTGAGGCCATGGAAGCAGCAGCGGTAAAGCAAGGTATTCCGGCCGAGACAGCACGAAAGTTGGCGGCACAAACCGTCGCGGGTGCGGCCGAAATGGTATTGAAGAGTGATGTGTCGCCCGCGCAACTAAAACGCAATGTCATGTCACCCGGAGGCACAACTGAACGGGCAATACAATCCTTTGAGTCAGCTGATCTAGTTGCAATTTTTGAACAGGCCATGAACGCGGCGGCAGAACGTTCAGTTACTTTGTCTAATGAGTTGAGTTCATAATCTAATGAGCTGAGTGCATAACTTAGCTTTAACCTAAGGCGGCCCTAATGCGATTAGCTTTATTACTCACCGGTAATGAATTAATGACAGGTGATACCCTGGATAGCAATTCAGCGATGATTGCCCAGCTTTGTTTGGATGAAGGCATTCAAGTTGCCTACAAGGTAACAGTGCCGGATGATTTTGATGTATTGATTAGTGAAATTGAGCGACTTAGCCATTCCTGTGAGGTATTGATTGTTAATGGTGGCTTGGGGCCAACGAGTGATGACTTAACAGCTGCAGCCCTCGCTAAAGTTATCAATCAGCCTATTTGTCTGCATGAGGCCGCATTGACCCACCTGAAAAATTGGTGTGTTGCACGAAACTATGATGTTAAAAACGGCTTGAGTGAAGCCAATAAAAAACAGGCAATGCTACCGTCAGGTATCGAGCTTATACCCAATGCAGTTGGCTCGGCTGTGGGTTTTAAAGTGACACATAATCAGTGTTTGATTATGTGTACCCCCGGCGTACCGCACGAATTAAAAAAGATGCTCAAGCAAGAAATTTTGCCGGAGTTAAAGACAGGCTTGCCCGCCACCCAACAAGCCAAACGTGTGCGATATAGAGTGTTTGGTTATGGTGAGTCTCAATTGCAACAGATGATTACTGAAAGGTATCCGAACTGGCCAGCCGAGCTTGAACTGGGCTTTCGTGCCTCTATGCCCTTGTTGGAAGTGAAGCTTAAAGTTGATTCTATTGAGCAGTATGCCTTGTTGGATCAATGGAAAAGTAATATTGAAGCCCTGTTGGGTGAACATATTGTGACTGATGATGATCGATCACTCGCTAAAGTGGTGATCGATTTATTGAATGAGCAAGGTAAAACTGTCACCTGTGCGGAGTCTTGTACGGGGGGGAAAATAGCGTCTTTACTGACTGAAATTAGTGGTGCGTCTTCGGTCTTCGAAGCGGGTTTTGTGACTTACTCGAATAGCATTAAACACCAGTTGTTAGCGGTGTCTGAACAAGACCTTGAAGAGCAGGGTGCGGTGAGTGAAACCGTAGTCAGGCAGATGTTGGCGGGCGCATTAGATAAAAGTCAGGCCGATATTGGCGTGGCCGTTTCAGGCATAGCCGGGCCAAATGGGGGCTCTGAGGAGAAACCCGTCGGCACGGTTTATGTTGCTTGGGGGAGTAAAGGCGCTATTCAGGCGCAGGCATTTTACTTTCCGGGTAGCCGGATATTCTTCCAGGAAATTGTGTCTGCGCTGTCGCTGGACCTTATCAGACGCGAACTACTTGGTTCTCTCGAGCAGGCAATTTACTTTAGCAAGCGGAAATTAAAGTCAGGTGCCAAGTGAGTTCTGTTTTACAGGGTGTGCAAATGTATAGACCGGAGACATAGGTAACACACCCTATAAAAAGCCTGCTTTATTCGTATTTACAAAGATAAGCCGTATCTTGTGTTACCTGTAAATCGAATGACTGATTGGCTTCAACAATAAAGCTTTGACCATCTGTAAACGAAACAAACTCTTCAGAGCCAGGCAGTTTTACTAATAACTCGCCGCTTACAACGCTCATGTATTCTTTTTGAGTGGTGCCAAAAGTGTAATCACCCGCTTTCATGACGCCCACGGTCGCAGGCAGAGTGCTGGTTTCAAATCCGATTGATTTTACCTTGCCATCAAAATATTCATTTACCTTTAGCATGTGTGCTCCTCAAAAATAAAGATCGTCATAACGATATGTCATGACCCAAAAAAGCGCATTATACGCAGAATCTATATCCAGGTATCAATTTTTGAAATATCACAAAGGTACATTTTCTTGTTACACTTTTACTTAAGTCTTCCAAGAGCGTGAATGATCAAAAATACGCTCGGCTGAACGATCAGATTAATAAAAAGAACATACCTAGAGATCTATATGAAAAAAATTACCTTGTTTATCGTTTTATCACTTTTAACTATTCATTTTATAGGTATTGCCAGAGATGGCGGTTTATTTCGTTCGATCAATGAAGATATCGACCTGGCTGCCTGTGAGGCCTTAACGGGCCCTGTTGGGGCTGAAGATATGAGTGTCGACCCAGTCAGGCAAGTTGCTTATATTGCTGCAGATGATCGCAGACGGGCTTTTATTGGTGATAGCCTGATTACCTACCCGAATGGCGGGATATGGGTGCTAGACCTAAGCAAGCCAGATAGCCAGGCCAAGAAACTTGATATCCAAATGACAGGCAGTTTTCATCCTCATGGTTTGGCGTTGCGCTTTAGTGATAAAGACTCGATAGACGCTGGTCGGGCCATCGAGCTGTATGTGGTGAACCATAAAGATGTAAGCAATCATGAAGTGGATGTTTTTACGATTTCATCGACTGGAGAGCTAAAACTAAGACGCCGTATCTCAGCCCCTGAATTTATTTCACCCAACGACTTGGTTGTGGTGGCTAAAGATCAGTTCTTTTTCTCTAATGATCACGGCAGTTCAAGGCCTTCCCCAATGGTTGTGGTGGAAGACTATCTTGGTTTGCCTTTGTCGTCAGTCGGTTATTTTGATGGTGAAGAAGGCCACATCGTGATAAGTGGCTTACGTCATACTAATGGTTTGGCTCTCTCTGATAATCAACAGACGCTTTATGTGGCTGAGTCCAC
>Ga0209290_1000407_pt1 | contig 32498 bp, 33 predicted proteins | sample EN1Hudsemesocosm_2_FD_184632 | JGI IMG/M metagenome (GOLD analysis project Ga0209290, IMG submission 184632) | Methane-oxidizing microbial communities from mesocosms in the Hudson Canyon - EN10B Hudson Canyon (SPAdes) (version 2) | ecosystem: Environmental > Aquatic > Marine > Cold seeps... | reverse complement strand
ATGGTGGCCTCCGGTCCCCCCGCAACAAGAAGCTATGAACTCCGCCAGGCCTGGAAGGGAGCAACGGTAGTAGTGGATTTGTGTGCCGGGGTGTGGCTGGAGGTCCCTCCACCTCCTTGTTATACCTTCCCTTTATAAATAATACTGATTCTGGTTTTACTAGATTTTTTACATGGTTTTCGCCGCTCAATATTACTCTGTATTAAATGCCTTTGATTAAATGATGCTCAATCACTGCTATTTGCTGGTAAACCTGAATACTTCTAGTGGTGCCATCACTCTATGCTGTTATTGGCCAGCGATGCCAGTTGCACAGAGGCATCCTGAATACGGGTAACATTCTGATTTATTTCCTCGGTGGCCACACTTTGTTGTTCTACCGCGGCGGCCACTTGAATCATGTGGCTGTTAATGTCTTCTATCATCTGGGCCACACTGCCCATTGCGGTTGAAGCCTCATTGCTTTTTTCCACAGTGCTTTGGGTTCGGTTGGTGCCCTTATCCACAATGTTTACCGCGGTATTTACCTCCCCTTGCAACCCTTGTATGAGGGTGTTTATTTCTTCGGTGGAGGCACGGGTTTTAGAGGCCAGGCTGCGAACTTCATCTGCCACCACGGCAAAGCCCCGTCCCTGCTCGCCGGCCCGGGCCGCTTCGATGGCGGCATTCAGAGCTAGTAAGTTGGTTTGCTCGGCAATCATATTGATCACATCCACAATACTGCTAATGTTGGTACTGCTTTCAGATACACGATTGATGGCTTGATTGGCCTGGCTCATTTCTTCGGATAGGCCCTGAACCTCCTGCACCGTTAGTGATAAAGTTTGCTGGGCAGTTTGTACCGCGGTTAATGCCTGATTGGCATTGTCGGCCGACCCTGATGCCAATTTAGAGACCTCGCTGGTAGTGGTAGACATTTCGTGAATGGAGGTGGCCACACTTTCAATTTCAGTGCTCTGGACATTGGTGCTTTCTCTAATTTGGTCTGAATGCTGCTTCAGAGCCAGTTCGATGGCCTTACGGCGCTGTGACATATGGTTTATGGCCTTGGCCACATCATCATTCTCACAGCGCTCGTCCATGGAAACACTAAAATCCCCGGCGGCAATGGCTGAGCACAGGCTGCTGATTTTTTCGTAAGATTCTCCCACCTTACCCAGACTGCTCAGCATCACACTGACCTCATCCCTGGTTCCGCTTGTATTGCCCAGGCTGCTGTTCTTTTGTTGTTCTGCTAAATCTCCCACCGCTACACGCTCGGCCATTTTCATGCCTTGGTTGATGCGTTGACTAATGGACGAAGCAAACCAGCCAGACAAGCCCACAATCAGCAATATACCCACTATCGCGACTATGGAGGTGTATAAAAGTTGTTCGCGAATTGGGCCCACTACATTTACTTCGGCTTCTTGTAATACCAATAACCACTGACCGGTTTCAATAGGCGTGTGTATAAAATAAGACTCTACCCCGCTAATGGGATCCTGGGTCAGTTGCAGTAATTTTGACTGGGGTTTTTGGTAGAGGGGAGTGAATAGCTGTGCGTATTGGGTTTCAGATATTTTCTTGGTTTTTAAAGCTTCACTGTTGCTGCTGGAGGCAATGAAACGCCCCTCTCGACTAATTAAAAAGATGTCCCGTTTAGTTTGTTGTTTCACCTCTTGCAGGATTTTTTCGATGTCGCTTAGGGCTCGGTCAACACCGCCAATGCCAATAAACTTGCCATCGCGAATAATAGGATAGGTTTGCTCTACGATCATTTTTCCTTCATATACATAAGGCTCGGTCACCATGGCCTGGGGGCGTTGAGACTCCTCATATAAACGGCGCACACCATCGTAATAAAGGCTGGTTTCCATGTCAGCCAACGGGGTGACCAGCATCTGTGAGTTGTTGTTGGCATCTCGATACCAGTAAGGAATGAAACGACCATTATCATTGGTGGTGGAGCCTACATTGTTGGTGCCAATATAATTGGCATCTTGTTGATCGGCATTGGGCTCGTAGGCGAAATAGGCGCCCGTAAACTGGGGGAATTCCGCCAGCACTCGACGTGCCAGGGCACTGGATTGTTCTCGCTGGCCAAACATGGCCTCCTCTTGTGATAACGCCATTAAGCGCGCCGTTTGTACCGCTTCTTGATTGCGGCGCTCTATCTCCAGCGCCACATTATTTACTGCCAGTCGTATGGACGATTCTGCTTGCAGTCGCGCCGCCGAAAAGGATTTTTGTGCAGTGAGGCCAATAATGCCGCAGATAATAAGTACCACAGGCAAGACTAATAAAAGCAGTATGCGACCTTTTAAACTATGCATGAAGCTAACCGATGCGCTGGACATGTGGTGACTCCTGTTTAGTGCTCAGTTAAGAACATATCCCTTTGGGGTAGCCTTATAGGGAGAGGGATGCGTAATCAATTCAACCGTTGAGCGCGCTATTTAGAGGAATAGTACGTAAGCCGGCGCTCCTTAAATGTAGGTTAAAAACCTGCATGTTTCAAAGCTAGAAGGGGGGAGAGAGCTTGCACCGCTGGCCGCAGCTAAAAATAAAATTTTCTCATGGGTAGGTGTCATTGATTTTTTAAAACATATTGGCTGCCCCATAACATTTTCTATGGCATATAAGTTATTTCCCTATATGAATACGGTCTAAGTAAGAATGACCTAACGCTATAGTAGAAGCTGGATAAAGCCCTTGGGCAGAGGTCCACAACCCGACCAGCTTGCCTACGTTGAAACCGGTAGTGGCGTGAAACGCATTCAAACCCTGAAGCGATTTGAAAAATCGTTTCAGGGTAATAGGAGCGCCATCATCGACGCAGTAAAACCTAAGGGAGGGCTTTCCTGTAGATGCCTAATGGATCATTTACACTGTGCCTGCCAATCACTAGAAAGGATCGCTGTATTTCTCATCCGTAATTAATTCAAAATCCGTTAAGGTGTTTAAAAAGGCCACCAAGGCTCTGCGCTCATCATTATTAAATCGATAATGAATGGCCCGGCCGCGATTGTCTGTTAACAGCGGGTGCAGGTTAGGGTGATTTTCAACATCTCGACTGTAAAACTGAATTACTTCACTTAGTGTATTAAAGCGGCCATCGTGCATGAAGGGTGGGCGCAAGGCGATATTGCGCAGGCTCGGGGTTTTAAACTTGCCGTCATCGGCGCGGTTTCCTGTGCTTTCGCCAATGCCTTGGTCGGTAGGCGAGGCTCTGTCCAGGCCGTTATTGGCCGCAGGGGCCACACCCACAAATGCTTCACTTGCATGGCAGGCCGCACAGGGAGGCAGGTTTTGCCCGGGGTTATTAAACAGGCGTTTGCCCAAATTTTCACTGCGACTGAAATTGGGGAAATCATCCAGTGGGCTGTTTACCTGGGCGCGGCCCACATCGTAGAGCGAACGGGTACTCACGATGCTGCGTACAAATTGGGCCAGAGCACGGGCGATACGATCGCTGCTGATGGTGTTATCCCCAAACGCATCAATAAAAAGGGCGGGGTAAAAGTCTTGTGAGCTCACCACAGATACTAAAGAGGTTAAGTCCATGCCCATTTCTACCTCATCCTGAATGGGCATTAACACCTGCTGCTCCAGAGTGTCGGCCCGTTCACCCCAGAAAAATTTACCGCTGGCGTAAAAGCGGGCATTGCTCAGGCCCATGCTGTGTCTGCGCGTGAGCCCGCCAGCAAACCCTCGGCTCAAACGGTTGGGATCCGAAAAAGCGAAGGCCTGCAGGTGGCATGATGCACAAGATACCGTGCCGTTGGCGCTTAAGTGGGTATCGTAAAACAGCACCCTTCCCAATGTGGCGCCTGCATCGCTAATGGGGTTGTTGTCTGGGGTGTTGTCGTTATCCACGGCGGCGCTTTGAAAGGGCATGTTGGCCGGGTACTGGTTCTGTAAGTAATGCAGGGGCAGAGGAATATTGGCGTAATTGAAAGCCGTGACCGGCAGGTTTAGAGTGCGGCCCTCATTATTAACCGAGGGTTCATTGGTCGTTTGTGTTTGTTGATTTTCTTGTGGTACGTCCTCCTCAAACTCCTCCGGTAGCTGGATACAGGCGCTTACGCTCAGGGCCATGGATGTGCAAAGTGCCAGCGCCCTGGATCGGGATAGCAATAGTTGGGCGATATCGGGCATATATTCCTCTCATATAACGGCTGCGCCGAGGGCGATAAGGTTAAAACGGTTGGCATTGGCTTTGGTTGACCCTACTCGCAAAGATCTTTTGGTCGGGGATAAATAGAAGGGGCTAAAGCATGCTTCAGCGCAGGTGCTCTCTAGCTTCTTGGGCACAGGTCGGCTATTATCTGCCCCAATAAATTTCCCCGTTATCGGGCATTTTGGGCCCACGGCTAAGTAGATATTTTATGAGTTATCAGGTTCTGGCCAGAAAATGGCGCCCCCAGTTTTTCAAAGAGATGGTGGGGCAAGAGCACGTATTAAGGGCTCTAATTAACGCCCTGGATAATCAGCGTTTACACCATGCGTACTTGTTCACCGGTACCCGAGGCGTGGGTAAAACCACCATCGCGCGTATTTTGGCTAAGTGCCTTAACTGCGAACAGGGCATTACCTCTGAGCCGTGTGGTACCTGCAATAGCTGTGTGGAGATCACAGAAGGACGTTTTGTTGACCTCATTGAGGTGGATGCGGCGTCTCGTACTAAGGTGGAAGATACCCGAGAAATCCTCGATAACGTGCAATACGCCCCCACCCGTGGCCGTTTTAAAGTGTACCTAATCGATGAAGTGCACATGCTGTCCAACTCCAGTTTTAACGCCCTGTTAAAAACCCTAGAAGAGCCACCGCCACACGTTAAATTCCTGTTGGCCACCACAGATCCACAAAAGTTACCGGCCACTGTATTGTCCCGTTGTTTGCAGTTCAGCCTTAAAAACATGACCCCCGAGCGCATCGTGGGCTATTTGAAAAACATATTGGAAAAAGAAACCATCCCATTCGAAGAGCCCGGTTTATGGTTGTTGGGTAAGGCGGCCGAGGGCAGTATGCGTGACGCCTTGAGCCTCACCGATCAATCCATCAGTTTTGGTGAAGGCAAGATTATCGAAACCGATGTGGCCAGCATGCTGGGCACAGTAGATCGGGGGCGGGTATTTCAATTGGCCATTGCTCTGGCGCAGGCCGATGCGGCGCAAACCATGGCGCTTATTGCGCAAATGGCTGAGCACGCAGTGGACTTTAATAATCTGCTGGCGGATTTATTGGGGCTGATTCATCGCATCGCCATCGCGCAAGCGGTACCAGATGCGGTAGACAACAGTCAGGGTGATAAAGAACAGGTCATGACCTTGGCCGGGGCCATGAGCCCGGACATGGTGCAATTGCTGTATCAGGTGGCGCTCACTGGTAAACGGGATTTACCATTGGCCCCGGACCCCAGAGCCGGCATGGAAATGACCTTGCTGCGCATGCTGAATTTTGCTCCCATTGGCGCCAAGGTGGGCCATGTGCCGCCGGCCACATCGGCATTGGTGGATACGGGAGAAACCCCGGCAAAAAAGCCTGAACTGGCGCAGCTCAAGCGCCAGGTAATTGAAGGCTCACCAACCCCTGCACCCGTGCTGGAAGCACCCGTGTCGGAGGTAGTAGTGGATGATCCGCCGCCCTGGAACATTGAGCCTAAAGCTGTTAGCAGCGAAAGCCTTAAGCCTGACGTGGCAGCCGTACCGCAGGCGCACATCATAGAACAAAAGCCAGCCCCAATAGTGCCAGCCCCACAGGCCCATATTATTGAGCAAAAGCCAGCACCGGTTGCAGCAGCCCCTCAGGCCGTTGTTCTTGAACAAAAGCCAGCGCCGGTAGCAGTAGCCCCTCAGGCCGTTGTTCTTGAACAAAAGCCAGCGCAGGTAGCAGTAGCCCCTCAGGCTGCTGTTATTGAAGAAAAGCCAGCGCAGGAAGCAGTAGCGGCTCAGGCTGCTGTTATTGAAGAAAAGCCAGCGCCGGAAGCAGTAGTGCCTCAGGCCGCTGTTATTGAACAAAAGCCAGCTCCGATAGCTGCGCCACAGGCGCCTGTTATTAAGCAAGCAGCGGCTCCTTCTGTGCAGCAAAAGGCTCCAGAGCCCGAACCGATCAAGGTTAAGCAGGTGGATGAGTCGGTACTGGCCATGGAATTGTCATCGCAAAGCTGGCCCATCATGTTTACGGCTTTGCCGCTGGAGGGCATGCTGCGCAATTTGGTGGCTAATACTTGTTTGATGAGCACAGAAGGCAATAACTTGGTATTTCACAGCGATGCCGGTCATATGCGTCTGTTTGGCGACAATCACCAGCAAAAGTTTAATCAAATATTAAATACCGCCCTTAATAGCCAGTATCAAATTCAGGTAATCGAAGGGCCTATTCAGTATGAAACGCCAGCTCAGCGACATCAGCGCCTAGTGGCCGAGCGCCTGCAGGCAGCGGTGGACAGCATAGAACAGGACCCCAAAGTGCAAGCTTTGCGACAATCGTTCAATGCACAGGTTATAATGGACAGTATTACCCCCCTGGATAGCTAGTTTTCAGGTTAAACCGTTATTTAAATAATAGAATTTAGAGGAAATCGATATGATGAAAGGCGGCATGGGCGGCTTGATGAAGCAAGCGCAAAAAATGCAGGAAAAAATGCAAAAGGCTCAGGAAGAGTTGGCCAACGCTGTCACCGAGGGTGAGTCTGGCGGTGGTTTGGTAAAAGTGGTAATGACAGGTCGTCACGATGTGAAAAGCGTTTCTTTGGATGATTCCCTAATGGAAGAAGATAAAGAGATTATCGAAGATTTGTTGGCCGCCGCGGTTAATGACGCGGTGCGTAAAATTGAAGCCACATCATCCGAGAAGATGGGTTCCATGACGCAAGGCATGGGTCTACCCGGTGGCATGAAGCTGCCTTTCTAGGCTAAAGCAGTAGGTATTTATCAATGGCATCCCTTAGCCCGTTAATTAATCAGTTAGTGACGTCTCTCACTATCTTGCCTGGGGTGGGCCCGAAATCGGCCCAGCGTTTGGCTTTGTATTTGTTAGAAAAAGACAAAGCCGGTGCCGCCATGTTAGTGCAGCATTTAAATGAAGCCCTTGAAAAAGTGGGGCATTGCCAGCAGTGCCGTAACCTTACCGAAAACGATTTATGTCCAGTGTGTGACGATGCCAAACGCAATCATGAACAGTTGTGTGTGGTGGAAACCCCGGCTGAAGTATTGGCCATAGAGCAAACCGGGTTTCGCGGTCGTTATTTCGTCTTGTTTGGACGCCTGTCGCCCATCGAAGGCATAGGGCCGGATGCGTTAGGGCTGGATAAGTTGAAAGCCTTGGTGATTAAAAATCAGGTGAAAGAAGTGATCCTGGCCACCAACCCCACAGTAGAAGGGGAAGCCACCGCTCAGTACATCCAGCAATTGTTATTTAGTTTGGATGTGGTGGTGAGTCGCATCGCTCATGGTGTGCCCTTGGGTGGTGAATTGGAATATGTGGATGGCGGTACTTTAGCTCACGCCCTGGCCGGCCGTATAGATATATCATAGCTAAATATGACAATAGACGGCGTCAATTGCATTGCGTTTTTTCCTTTGGCAGGCACACCGATCTCTCCTGAATAAGGAGAAGCGTATTACTAACACTCTGACCCATTAATAGTTGAAACGAATTTTTATGTCCCACATCTACATTCAAAGTAATGAATCCTTGGCCGAAGTGGCCGAGCAATGGCTGCTACTGGAGCGCATTGCTCTGGACAGCGAATTCATGCGCGTGGATACGTTTTATCCTATTTTGGCTTTGATCCAAATCAACGATGGTCATCAGAGTTTTTTAATCGACCCCACAAAAATTGATCAATGGCAGCCATTGGTTGATGTCTTCAGCTGTGAATCCGTATTAAAGGTTTTGCATAGTCCCAGCGAAGATTTGGATGTGTTTTTCAACAGCCTTGGGGTGTTGCCACGTCCTATTTTTGATACTCAGTTAGCGGCGTGCATGGCCAGCTTAGGTGGCATCATGGGTTATCAGAAGTTGGTAAAAAACTTGCTGGATGTGGACCTTGAAAAAGGCGAGACGCGCAGCGATTGGCTTAAGCGCCCCCTGACAGACAGCCAAATTCATTATGCGGTGGAAGATGTTAATCATCTGTTGCCCATGACAGACATGCTCACACAAAAACTCCGTGAGTTGGGCCGCCTGGAATGGCTACAAGAAGACTGTAATCGCGTTTTAGATGACTGGCTTAATAATCAGCGACAAGGTTACTCTCACGAACGCATCAAAAAAGCCTGGACGTTAAAGTCTCATCAGTTAAATGTACTGTCGCAGTTGGTAATCTGGCGTGAGACGCGCTGTAAAGAAGTTAACAAACCTCGTGGTCACCTGGTAAAAGACGATATCTTAATGGATATTGCCTTACGCTTACCGCAATCGATCTCTCAGTTAAGCCACATTAAAGGCTTACGTCATGCCACCTTGAAAAAAGAAGGCAAGATGATCATAGACCTTATTCAATCTTGTAAAGATATGGATAAGGATCAATGGCCTAGCCCCTTGGCTCGACCATTATCCCAGGCCGCCGGAGAGTGGTTTAAAAAGATGCGTAAACTGGTCAATGAGCTGGCGGAAGAAATGAACCTGCCGCCGGAAATATTGGCTAGAAAAAAACCATTGGAAAAAATGTTACGGGATGGCTACTCAACCGGCCCCTATGAAATTCCAGATGCTTGGCAAGGATGGCGTCAAACGGTGGTGGCTCAGCCACTTGTTCAATTATTAAATCAATTATCCAGGTAATAATATCAAACAGTTATTGGCGGTATATTTAAGCAGCCAACTGTTTTTTAATTATTAAATGAATTATCCAGGTGACAGTATGAAGCAGTTATTGACCGCATTACCGTCGCAGCCCAGCTACTTTGAGTTATTAAATTAAACATCCAGGTGACAATATGAAGCAGTTATTGACCGTATGGCGCAGCCCTAAAAAAGATGAAATGTATTTATACACAGATCGTCTTGAAGGCCTTAAACGCGTACCTGAAGAATTACTTAAAATGTTTGGTGTGCCCAAAGAAGTTATGGGTTTGCCCATAAGTGAAGACAAAAAACTAGGCCGTGCCGATGCCAAAAAAGTCATGACCGAAATAAAATTGAAGGGCTTCTATTTACAGCTGCCGCCGGTGCGTGAAGATTACATGCTGGATATTCACAAAGACAGCTCGTCAAAATATACCGACATCTTGTAATAATTTGCGTAACTGTAAGCGTAATCGGTAATCGTTATGGCCAATAAAGAAAAACCATTTTGGGAAACCATCCCATTAATGGAAATGAACAAACAGCAGTGGGAAAGTTTGTGCGACGGCTGCGCTAAATGCTGCCTGCACAAGCTCGAAGACGAGGACACAGGTGAGGTTCACTACACAGAAATAGTGTGCCGCTACCTGGATCGCGACACCTGTAACTGTACTGAGTATAAGCGCCGCCAAGAGCTGGTGCCAAACTGTGTATGGCTTAAGCCTGAAGATGTGAAAGAGTTTCACTGGCTTCCGTCCAGTTGTTCGTATCGTCTTATCAGTGAGGGTAAGCCCTTACCTAGATGGCATCACCTTAGAAGCGGTGATAAAGAATTAATACATAAACGCAATCAGTCCATGCGTAGAAAGGGCATCCCGGATGACAAAATTCCGGAAGACGATTGGCAAGATCATATTATTTGGATGGAATAGAAGTTAATGGCGTATTACCTCACCTATCAGTATACCTGGATAGCATATTTGGCCGCGGCGGTCGGTATGTATTATTGTGTGGTGAAATTCACTAAATACTGGAAGAGTGTTGATTTGCGCAATTATTCGCGCATGGTGTCGGCGGTGATTTTGTTTACACCGGCCAGTCATACCATCGAGGGTACTTTCTCCCTGGCCCCGGCATTTATTGTAAGCTTGGGTGAGTTGCTCACCAATGGCAGTCAAGCTGCCATGCAAGGGGTTGTACCTTTGATGTTGGCCCTGTTTTTAGGGGCGTTGATCTTAACGGTGCAAGCGTTTTGGAGTAGTAAAAAGGCGTCTTAACGTTATTGATTCATATTGCGGCGTAAGAGTAATCTGCGCCGTTATTTTTTAGGTTCAAATTCCTCTCCGCGATAATCCGTATGGCAACTTCGGCATCCCTTGTTGGCAAAGCGCCCCATCTGTTTCTTAATTTTTTTATAGTTACCTTCTTTGGCTATACGCACAAACTCCTGGGCCTGGCTGCGCATGTCAGTGACCTTGGCCACAAAATCATCGGTGAGTTTGCCATTTTTATCCCAAATATTATCGGTAACACGTGACTTGCCACCGGCGGTTCCGGCTGGAAACAATATCAACATGTCATCGGCCATGGCGGCCAAGGCCTCTCCATGGGTAGCAATATGTTTGAGCGATAACTTGCTTTTAATAAGCAACTTAATGGCCTTGGCGTGTTTGCCCTTGGTTTCCATAAACAGGCTTCGGTAACGCATCATGGCCGCGCGATCTTTGTCAGCGGCGTAAACGTGTGAGCTTAAGCAAAGCCCACTAAGGCTTAACAGCAATATGAGGGGGGCAGAAACAAACAGCTTGTGGTGAACATTCATTGGGTTACCCATGTGAGGTGGCCAATTATGAGTTTAGGGCATTGGCCACTAGCGATCCCCTCCACCACTTCGATCGTGGGAGCACTTAAGGGAATAGTTGATGGTGCCGCTGTAGCGTTTGTCGTTGGCGGATTTAGCATCTGCCAGCCAAAAGCTGTTGATGCTAATGTTCATAACGATAAAAGAGGGGTGATTGTCTTCCGGGCATTCAATGGAGGCCTCACCCATGGCATCTTCATTGTTGCCGGTGGCGATATCTTTACTGAGCTTAACCGCGTCTTCAAAGGCCATCTTCTCACTGCTTCTTAGTGGCGTGTCTAAACTTTCTTCCACTACGAGGGCAGATACTCCAGAGACACACATTAATCCCAGTACCAAAATAGCAAACACGTGTTTCATGGCTATCCCCTTAATTTATGCGCTGAATAGTTGCTACCTAGTATCCATTTTAGCTTAGGTGTTTTGCCATGTTCCGCAAGCTCATATTGCGCAAGGGTATTGCTTATAGTTACCAGTTATAAAGTTATCATTAATAGAGGCAAAAGAGTGTCTAAGGGCCTTTAGGTTTATAAGGCTATAGTTAGCTATATGGTAAATATAAACCCGCTAGGCTGGTTAGCGGTTGTGATGGTGTTAATCAGTGCTTGCAGCGACCCTAGGGTTCACCCAGCCCCCCATGAAATGTATTTTCAGGTGGGGTTATTTGGCCATGGCCGGGGGGTACTGGGGGATCTTGAACTGAACTACTTTGGTTTGCAAAGGCGCTGCGACAGTTGCCATGCTAATAAGGTAGACAGTCACGGTGACCTGGGCACTTGTAATCGTTGCCATCAGCCCAGTTTCCTTGGGTGGCCAAAAACTCTGTTTGCCACCCGTCATGCCAGCGTCTTCAGCTTTAAGGGGGAAACCTATCACCAGTCATTGGCCTGTGTAGAGTGTCATCAGGACTTAACGAATGAACAAAGCTTTAAAATATTATCCTGTAATCATTGTCACAATCATGGACGCTCCGACATCGATTACGCCCACGACCTATTAGATGAATACTCTTTCCCGTTATTTTCAAAAAATGCAGCTTGCGTGTCTTGCCACAGCAAGAGCGGGAAAAATTATTCAAATTACCATGATATGAATACCCATGAATTACTGTAATCAAAAGCGGTGTGATGTGGGGCTTGATGCAAATCCCTTTTTAACCCGGTGGAGCAATTAACATGCAACGCCTAGAGCAGGATGTTGGGTTTGAGATGCTCAGCCATGCCAGTCGAGTAAAAGTGTCGCGTTTTACACGACGCATTCGCCTGCTGCATTGGTACAACGCCGCCTCCATTATCTGCCTTTATGCGTTGGGTATTAGCCAGTTGTTTGAATTGAGTGGCATGGGGTTATATGTGCTGCAAGACCTGCGGCCCATTCATTTTAAGTTGGGTATTGCTTGGCTGATAGGGGTGTTAATACTCACGGTCATTGCGCGGGTGAAACCCGCCCATCAGCGAGATGTGATTAGCACCGACAAATTAGTGGTGAAACAACGCATATTCCTCTATGCCTCCAGCATCATCATGACACTAATGGCACTGACTGGGCTGGCCATGTATTTGTTGCGTGGCATAAATGTGCCCGAGGTGCGCAGTATATTATTAACCCTGCATGGTCTCATTGCCTTTAGCTACCTGCCCGTATTGAGTTTTCATATTTATCTGGCTTTGCTGCAACGGGACTCTCGCCAATCTTTAAGAACCATGATCACTGATGTCCGCCTTAAATACCTCATTCATAACCATATTCCTAATCTTCGCTGTTTGTTAACGGACAATGAGGGAGTGTTATTGATACAGGGCTGTATCAATGAAATCAGCTTGATTGGTTTCCATGTGAAAATAAAAAAGGGCCAGTGGCAGCAACAGGTCTCCCTCAATAATTTAAATTATGTGGAATTGCTGCATCCGGATTTAGATCAGGCCTTACGGCTCAAGGTGAGGGTGATAAACAGTCACCCTTCACAGGGAGAATTACGTGCAGAGGTGAAATTTAGGACCTCGTTGCAGGTGACCGCCGAGGCGCTTTTAAGTCGGGCCCTATTCTTTCGTGCGCTTTTTTTAGCCAGGCGTACCCACCCCAGGCTGTCCTGTAATTTGCCGGTGGAAATAGAATATGACGGCAAGCCGTTAGTGGGCTTAGTAGTGGACTTTTGCAAAGGCGGCATGGGGTTTGTGGTGCCAGTGAACTTAAAAAAAGGCTGTTTAATCCAAGTAAAGATTAAGCTTATTAACCCGGGTTTATCATTAAATGTGAGTGGTAAAATACTGGTTAAAGAGACCATTACGGCTAACGATTGGTGTTACGGTTTGAGTTTCAGCAAGCTCGATCGCAGCCAGAAAAAGCAAATATTGGAAGTGTTGATGCACCTTCGCATTCAACGGCGTCTCAAAGAATTAAATGCTAAAAATTGAATGGGCAGTCCATGACAAACACGCTAATTTGGAATAAAAAATCTTTTTAAAATTCCCCTTTCTATGCCTTCATAATTTATGCGCATGAAAATGCTTCGTTTATAGCCATTGGCTATTAGATCTGACTGTCTATAATTTGATCTATTGTAAGTGGCACCTACACTGAATAAATAATGCGCTGCCGTTTAACTAATCAGTTCACCATTGCTCTGAAATTTATCCAATAAATTTAGGGGAGAACTCATGAAACCAGGTGTTTGTTATTCACTGCTTCTTTGCCTGATATTTCCTTCTGTACTGGCGGTTGCTGCCGATACTACCCCCAGCGTTAACGTCTATGGGCGCCTGCATTTTGTGCTGGCCAATGTTGAAGATAAAAATACCTCATTAAATACAGCTGGTCATCGCATAGGTTTAAAGGGTGAGGGCAAGCTTAATTCGGGCCTGGGTTATTTTTATAAACTGGAAACCGAATACACTAATGATAATAATTTTGGTCGAAAAGATGGATTAGGAGGCAATAGCACAACCTCCAGTGCAAACTCAGGTACCGACCTGGCCGACGTGAGAGTGCGACATGCCAATGTGGGCCTTAAAGGCAAGCAAGGTTCAATTACTATAGGGCGACAAGATAACCCGGTTAACGGCACTTATGTGGCAAACGTATTTGAGGCCAACTCTGGAGCCTATTTGCAAACCCCTTATCGTATGGGTCACGCCATCGTATTTAGAATGAAAAAAGTAGCCGGGGTGAGAAGTTATGTGGGGGCCATACTGGAAGGGGGAAAAAGCAATGATACCGATGAGCAAAATCTTAACGCTGTGATGTTAGGGGGCAGTTATGCTTTAGGAGACATTAAAATCAATGGGGGCTATTTCAGCGCGGACTATGATTTGAAAGCCCCTGATGATGCTGTCACTGTGGCGGTTGACCCGGTGGATACCAAAACTGAATTCACTAACTGGTCGGTAGGTGTGTCTTATTCCATGGGCGAAATGTATATGGCCATTAATCTTGAGGGCTCCAGCGAAGATAAAGATGGCGTTGAATCCGATACCAATGTGGTGGATATGGCCCTCACTTATACTCGTGACTCCGTGGTTTATGGCGTAGGGTATGCCAGCGCCGATGAAGAAGGTGTTGAAAAGACTCGTATCTTGCTAGGGGCTTATATTAACTTGGGCGGGAATAACGACTGTTACTTTGAAACTGGCCAATATAATAAAGAAGATGGCAGCGGCAATAATTTTGTCATGGGCTATCGCATAAAATTTTAGCGATGAGGTACAAAATGCTAATAAACACGGTTATTAGAAAGTAAAACGGCGAACATAAAGTTCGCCGTTACTCGTTTTAAGACTTAGTCCAAACCGTTAACCCGGTGAGGTCTTTGGAGTTTTTAAGATAAAAACGCGCTACCAGGTAAGTGAGTACAAACATAATCACGTTGCCCACGAAACCAGTGTAATATAAATCAAACGGCACACTTAAGCTGTCTGGCATCAACCCGTTTTTACTTAGAATGGTCCATGAGGTAAATACCATAGTGGCCGCCAGCCCGGCCCAGGCCGCACGTGCATCCCCTTGCTTCGTGAAGAAACCAATGAGGTACAAGCCCAGTAATCCGCCGCCCAAAATCGAACTTAGAATGGTGGCGGTATCTTGTAAGGTCTTGGTTTCAGCGTTGGTTAAATAGATAGCCCCCCCAATCATCAAAACAGCACTGACAGCCGCGATTACCCAGGCCGCCTTTAGGTAGTGTTTGTCATCTTGTCCTGGTTTTAAATGTCGACGGTAAATGTCCACCACAGACACGGTAGAGATGGCGTTGATGCTGCTGTCCAAGGACGACATGGCAGCGGCTAGCGCCGAAGCAATTACTAAGCCAGCCACACCAGCGGGCAAGTGATTATTAATGAAGTAGGGTAAAATTTGCTCGGGCGCTCGTGTGCCGTCTAACATTTCCTGTGGTGCGATGGCCGGGAACTGTTGGAAAAATACAAACAAGGCCGTGCCTAAAAACATGTAGAAAGCCCAAATAGGCAGTGAACTCAGCACTGCTACCAGCATGGCCTTGCGCGCCTCATAGGTAGACTTAGACGCACAGTATCTTTGTATGGTGTTCTGATTGGAGCTGTATTCGGTTAACCAGGCGATCAAACCAATAAACAACATCATGCTGATGGTTTTTTCATCGAAGCGGATTTCCCAGCCCATGGCATTGAGATTGCCGTTTTCCAATACACTGAAACTTAATTTGTTAAACTCATCGGCCACCGAAAAAATCTGGCTCATACCACCGGGTAAAGCATCCACTATTACCCATAAACACAACATGCCGCCCAGTGCCAGTACGATGGTTTGCATGACGTCGGTCCAAATCACCGCGTCTATGCCGCCTATGATGGTATACACAGCCACAAATACGCCGCCAATGATGATGCACCAGGTAGCGCTAAAGCCAGTAAGTTCCTGTAATAACAGCGACAATAAAAACAAGATCATGCTCACTCGCACAATTTGCGCAATAACAAAAGCAATGGCGCCATAGACACGAATAGAGGGGCCAAACCGGTCTTCTAAGTACTCATAGGCTGAGGTGGTTTTGCCACGACGAAAAAACGGCAGGAAAAAATAGGCGGCAAACAAGATGGCAAGTGGCAACATCAGGTTAGGGGCAAAACGAATCCAGGAGGTCTTAAAGGCGTCTCCCGGATAGGCCAAAAAGGTAATAGAGCTAATGGAGGTGCCCACTAGGCTCAAGCCAATGACCCAGCCAGAGAACGAACGTCCACCCACAAAATACTCTTCGGTGTTGGTGTTCTTGCGTGAAAAATAAAAGCCAATGCCGGTAATCAGCAGCAAATAAGCCACCAGGGCGGCGATATCCAATGGGTGTAGGGACACGGGGTATACCTTTAGAGTTTTTGTTTGCGGCGATATTAGCAGATTTAAGCGAGTTTGGCAGGCGTGCTAAAGCCAGAGCGGTCACACTCTGGCTGTGGGGATTTAAAACGAATTTAAGGGCTTAACTGGCTTGAGCCGCGGTTTTGGCCGGGGGAAAACTAAACGTAACCACGCGCTTCACTACGCTGAAGTACTGCTTGGCAAAAGAGCCGGTGTTATAGGGGATGTCATATTTTTTGCACACCGCCTGCACTTGCTTGGATATTGCCACATAGCGCCAGGCGGGAATGTCTGGGAACAGGTGATGCTCCACCTGACAGCTTAAATGACCGCTTAAGATATGCATCCAGCGGGAGCCTGTTAGGTTGGAAGATCCTAAAATTTGACGGTAATACCATTGCCCTTGGCTTTCGTTTTCACACTCGGACATCTTAAATACGTGAATGTTTTCGGTGAAATGACCGCAAAAAATAACACTGGAAGTCCATAAATCACGCAACATATTGGCGCAGAAATTACCCAATAACACAGGTAAAAACACTGGCCAGCATATGAGCGGGAAAAACACATAATCTTTAAACAACTGGCGGGCACCCTTACTAAAAAATGCATTACGCAGTTGCGTGCGGGTGATGGGCAGGCTGCTTTTTTTACGGCGCTTGCCAAAGAATATACGTTCACCGGCCAACTCGTGATAAGCCACCCCCCATTGAAACATCATGCTAAACACCACAAATATTGGCAGTTGCCACCGATTTTTAGGTTTCCAGCGGGTGTCGTCGCTCAAGCGTAATAGCCCATACCCAAAATCTCGGTCCTTGCCGATAATGTTGGTATAGGTGTGGTGTTCATGATTGTGATAGCGCTTCCATGAGGCGCTGTCGCCGGCGTGGTCCCATTCAAAATTGCGGCTATTAATGTTGGGGTCGTTCATCCAGTCGTATTGACCGTGTTTCACGTTGTGGCCAATTTCCATGTTGTCTAAAATTTTAGCCAACGCTAATAACAAGACCCCTAGCACCCATAACCCTGGGTTAATAAACCCCAGTACCATAGTGATGCGGCCGGCGATTTCACTCATGCGTTGCACACGAATCATTTTGCGAATGTGGTTCGCATCTGTTTGTCCCACTTCTTTCATGGTTTTTGCGCGGATATTATTCAAATCCTCGGCAAAGTTATCCAGTGTGGCTTGGTTCGGGCGTATTGTCTGGTTCATTAAATAGTCCCTTTAAAGTTCTAAAACTAGGTCGCTGGCGGCCACGCTGATGCACAGTTGAATCTCTTGTGCACCGGTGTCGCTGTACTGTTGAGTTTTGGTGTTGTACACCACTCCGCTTTTTTTCTGGCAAATGCACTGATGGCAAATACCGGCCCTACAGCCGCTTACCGGGTTGGTGCTGGCTAACTCTGCCAGTTCCAGCAAGGTCTTAGGGGCGCTTTGCTGCGTGGATATTTGTTTGTTAGAACGGTTAAACAAAATGCTATTAGCGCCGCTGGTTTGCTCAAGCTCAATGGGCTCAGGGCCAAAAAATTCATAGTGCAGCTGTTGCCAGTTAAAATTTAGTGACGTTAATAACTTTCGACCATGAAGAATCATATTGGCGGGTCCACATAGATAAATATGGGACGTTTTAAATTCTTTGGCGTAACGCTCCAGATGCTGCTCGCTTAAAAAGCCATGCTCGGCACTATCGATGAGGTGCACCTGTAATGAGGGCAACTGTTCAGTGTATTTAAGCAGTTCTTGCTTGAATAAAAAATGCTCACTGGAGCGGGCGTAATACATTAATGTTTTAGGTGAATTGGCTGTGTTGCTTGTGGTTAAGCTCAACTGTTGCAACATGGCACGAAACGGGGTGATGCCCGAACCGCCGGCAATCATCAAAGTGGTAGAGTCATGCTGAGTCAGGCAAAAGTCACCCTGGGACTGGCTCAGGTTTACTATGCTGCCGGGGCGCAAAGCTTCGACTAACCAAGGGGTGATTTTACCCTTTTCTTGAATTTGAATGCTGAGCTCAATCAAGCCACTTTTTTTAAAGTGGGCCGGGCTTGAGGATATGGTGAAAAAGCGGCTCATCCAGGCGCCGTCTTTCTCCACGGTGAGCTCTAAATGCTGTCCGGCAATGAAGGTTTGCCAACCTCTGTGGGGTTTGATCACCAATGAATACATGTCATGGGATTCTTGGCGAATTGAAACAATCTTGCTGCGTAAGCGATCACTACGCCATTGGGGTAGCAGTAGCTGGATAAGGGGCTCAAAATAAGCGCCAAAACTTACGTGATTGGTGATTTGGCGGGCCAGCCAAGACTGGCCGTTACGCAGTATGTTGTCTGATGTCATGACAGATCCCGATTATTGAGCATACAAGTGTATGCTCAATAATCATTTGAGTAAACAGTTGTATGCTCAAATGTCTGGTCTGCAGTATTCGGCCGTCGAAAGCAGCCATTAAATACAAGGAGTATTAGGGCTGGCTGGTCTATTTAATGGCGCTGCCCACATCCAGTTGCTCAAACCAATCCAGGAAGCGTTGCACATCCTTGCCTTTGAACAGGCGCCCGTGTTGTGGGGCCAGAATGTCTATGTCCAGTTTACGAATGCGCTTTATCCAGTGGGCCTTGGCCTCGTTGCTGGGCATCCAGCGTTGATGAAAGAAGCGCATGTGTTCAACATGACGGTCAAAATCTTCCACAAACATAGGGGTTCCAGGGGGCTCTAAAGCAGCACCCACATCACCGCTGAAGAGTATTTTCGATTTTGGGTCATACACATTAAAATTGCCTGAACTGTGCATGTAATGGGCGGGAATGAAATCCAGCTCAATTTTTTCAAGGGTCACGTGGCCACCTGAATCGGCGATGGGTTTGTACTGGATGTTATCCATGCCAAAGTGGCGAATGAAACCTTCCCAAATACCGGAGCAGTGCAGGCTAGAATTAGGTAAAACCTGATCCCACATGCCCAACGACGAAATAATATCCGGGTCTTGATGGCTGGCAAACAAATCCGTTAGGTGTTCTATGTTCACGTATTTAAGCACCGAAGCCAGCATGGTTGAAAATACTTCTATGCCACCTGGGTCAAGTAAAATGCTGCGCTGGCCATCCACAATCATATATTGGTTGGTATCCAGTATTTTTTCTGGCTTTTCCGGGTCGCGGCCAAATACATACCATTGGTGACCATCGTCAAAGAGTTTGTGTGCATCCATGTACGTGCCTTTAGTTTGTTATTGTTAACCTGCGCGAATGTTTTTTAAGTGGTTAAATTTGAAAGTGCGATAGCTTAATTTGGCTGGTGGTAATATGTGCCTTTATGTCGTTACTTTGCTTGCCAATGGTGCTGGCCATGTTTTCTAGCATGGGCTGAAATTCACCTGTTTGGGTAGCTTCCAAGCGAAAGGTCACTGCCACCACATTGCTTGATTGCATGTATTGGTGAATGTCCGCCAACTGCTCTTTAAGTTCAGCTAACTGACTGCGCAAAGAATGCAGCTGATCCGTTAAAAATAAGTGCCGGTTTTCCATGGCAGCATTAAGCTGTTGTGATTTATCTGGGGCCAGTCGTGACTGACTATTGGCGAGTCTGTCTAAAAACGTCTGGGTGCGCCATTGACGTACCGAGGTACGTGATATGGAGATAGCGCACTGATTAATGGTGTTGGAAAGCCTAATGGTTTTACCGGCCAGTTCATCAAAGTAGTCACTGATCACTTTTAATCCCGCCGCCTTGGTGCCGGCGCGCAACACCATGGCTCGGGAGTTTTTAGCGGCCAGCGCCATACGTTTGGCGATGAGGCTGGCGCGAAATAAATGCCCTGAAATAGTGGCCGATGCAGCTGTTTGTGCAGCGATTTGGGACGAGGCAGGCTGCATTTCAACTCCCTAAAATATCCTTATATGACTTTACTATAGCGTACTTGGTGATTTGGGCTGACCAAATATTCATCAAATAACATGCAAATGCTGCGAATTAACAATTCACCCTTGCGAGTCACTTGAATGCCCGTATCGTTGAGGGTAACCAGCTCGTCCTCAACATAGGGGGCCAGCTTGTCCAAAACCTTTGAAAAGTGCGATTTGGCATCAATATTAAAGCGCTCTTCGAGCCATTGGTAATTCAACTTGAAGTGGCAGATAAGCTGCTTGATCACCGCACGGCGCAATACGTCTTCGTCATTCAGAATCAGCCCTTTTACTATGGGCAATTCTTCGCTGTCCAAAGCGTCCTGGTAGGCATCAATATTGGCATTGTTTTGAAAATACGTGTCGCCAACCTGGCTGATGGCGGACACACCAAAGGCCACTAGGTCACAGTCTTCATGGGTGGTGTAACCTTGAAAATTCCGGTGCAACTTTTCTGCCATTTGCGCCTGCGCCAGGCTGTCTTGAGGTTTGGCAAAGTGGTCCATGCCCACATAGTGGTAACCGGCCTGAGTTAATAACTGGATGCTGTCTTCCAGCATGGCCAATTTTTCCTCGGGGGCTGGTAAATCTTGTTCATTGATACGGCGTTGAGGCATAAAACGCTGAGGCAGGTGCGCATAGTTAAAAACAGAGAGTCGGTCCGGGCTTAGCTCCAGCACGGTTTTTAAGGTGTCCCGAAAGCTGTCACGGCTTTGTAAAGGTAGGCCGTAAATTAGATCTATATTGATAGAGCGAAACCCTAATTGTTTGGCTTCCAGTAACGTGTTGCGCGTGAGCTGCAAAGACTGCACCCGGTTTACTGCCTTTTGTACATTTTCGTTAAAATCTTGTACCCCCAAGCTCACCCGGTTAAAACCTATTTTTTTCAGGTGAGCCAAGGTGCCGTCTTGTAATTCCCTAGGGTCGATTTCAATGGAGAAATCACGGTCGTCATCTTCGCTTAGGGTAAAGTGCTCGGCCATTTTCGCCATGAGCTCACTCATTTGTTGGTGGGATATAAAGGTAGGGGTGCCGCCGCCCCAATGCAGCTGTTCAACCTTGCGATCTTTAGGGTAACCGCTGGCGCGTATGGCCATCTCTTTATAAAGACGGTCTAAATAGGGTTGGGCTTTTTCGCGACGTTTGGTAATCACCTTATTACAGGCGCAGTAATAGCAAACATGGGCGCAAAACGGAATGTGCACGTAAAGGGATAACGGCTGACGGCTTTTGTTACCGGCCATGCGCGCCTGTTCATAATGGCCTTGGTTGAAGCCTTCATTAAATTGTACGGCGGTGGGGTAAGAGGTGTATCTGGGGCCGGATTTGTCGTAGCGCTTAATGAGCTCCACGTCCCATTGAATGTGTTGCTGAGCCTGAAGCATACCAATAACCTTGTTCGTGTAAGGTTATAGATTAGCATTGGCCAGGGGAGGGTAACTTGTTCTGGGTCAAGCAAGTTGATTATCCCGTTAGCCGCAGCTAACAGGATTAAATCGTTTAGAGCGGTTAGAAAAAAGACTTCATGGGTACGCTACACCACTTACCACCGGAGCAAATGGCCTTCACCCACAAGCGGTGTTTGATGTTGCTCACCTTGCGGGTTTGCGGTGCTTGCGCTTGCAGGCGTGACATGATGTTTTGCGGAGGGTAAATAATCGGGTTACTTAATATGTCATCTTCCAAGAAAGGCTCGGCAGCCACCACAGGGGTTGGGTAGGTGATGAAGTTGGAATTTTTGGCCGCGCTTTTGGCATCCAGCAAGTGATTAATAAAGGCATGGGCCAGTGCTTTTTCGGTGCTGTTTTTTGAAATAGTCATAACGTCTACCCACATTGGAGCGCCTTCGCGGGGAATGAAGTAGGCGGTGTCGGTATTCTCTTCTGTGCTGCCAATCACATCACCCGAGTAGCCCACGATTACGCAAACCTTGCCAGAGGCCAGGTCGGTATATTGCTGGGAGGTGTGCAAGTAAATAGCGTCGGTAAGGGTTTCTTTTAACAGGGTGCCAGCGGTGCGTAATTCATCTTTACTGCTGGTATTAACCGAGTAGCCCAGGTAAGTGAGGGCCGCCGAAAACAGCTCGTCCCGTTCGTTCAATAGCGCCATGCCGCAGGATTTTATTTTTTTACGGTTGCTTTCATCAAAAATCAGCGACCAAGAATCCTGTACATTGGTTAACCCCAGTCTTTTAAGGGCCTTGGTATTTACTCCCAGCCCGGTGGTGCCCCACATGTAAGGAATACTGTGCTGATTGCCTTTATCGTGGTTGGCCAGGGTTTTCATAACATCCTTGCTCAGGTTGTTATAGTGGCTCAGTTGGCTTTTATCCAGGGTGTCGATGAGGTTGTTTTCAATCAACAGGTTTAGCATGCTTGAGCCAGGAAAGGTCACATCAAACTGTGCGTCCTTGGCAAAAAATTCGGTGGTGTATTGTTCAACACTTTCAAATTCGGTGTAGTTAACCTTGGCATTGTACTTTTGCTCAAAATCACTGACCACGTCAGGGTCTATGTACTCACTCCAGTTCAGTACATTCAAGACTTGCTGCGCCTGGCTCACCTGGCTAAAGAATGAAAGAAGCAGGGCAAGGAAAAAACTGGTCTTAAACATGGGCACACCTAGCATTAGTAATTTTGTCGTATGGTATGTCAGCAATTGATCAGAGTAAGCTTGGCAGTGGCTTATTTTGCAGGGTACGTGATGCCAATCACGCCTTGAGGCGCGCTAGACCGAGTGTGTATAGACAGGGGCTTTTTGCCTGTGGTACCTAAGTATCAGGGCATGTTCCGGTGCTACTGAGTTTCGTTTACAGAGCTTGCCCTACAACGGCAGTTGACGGCTTTATTGTGCTGGGCATATGCTGGGGGACTAGCAATACGCCATGGAGGCGGCCCCATTGGCAAACGAAGCAGTTCATATTTGGGTATCAGGTAAGGTTCAGGGGGTCTATTTTCGAGCCTCCACCGCCAAGAAAGCCCAAAAGCTAAACCTATGCGGTTGGGTGCAAAACCTGCCGGATAACAGGGTTGAGATACTGGCTCAAGGGGAGGCAGAATCGTTACGCCAACTGTTACTGTGGTGCCAAAAAGGCCCTGTATTAGCCAAAGTGAGCGAGATAACCCAACAAGTGGCCAGCTTTGACCACGAATTAAGCGGGTTTGAGGTAAGGCGCTAGCTATTCAGTGCGCCCCTTCGCTGGTAATCTAGTAGGTGAACTCAGCTACTAAAAAATAATAATGAAAAACACTCTCTCCCGAATAATCCCCTTAATGCTTGTACCATTGTTCTTGGTCACAGCCTGCAGTTCTATGCCTGGTGTGTTGGAAGGCAATGATCTTAGCCACTTAAGTTTACGCGACAAACGTATGTCCGATAAAAAGGTAAAAGTACTCAGTGAAAACCCAGCGCAAAGTCAGGTATTGGGCCAGGTAAGCAGCGAACGCTGTCAAAGTACCGCCTTCAGTGAGGCGCCATTAGAGAAAACTCTGCTGGTGGATATGAAGGCCGAAGCCTATCGCTTGGGAGCCAACGCCATTGGTGATATTAAATTGACCCAACGTGGTGCCATGGGTGAGGGTTGTTGGAATATCTATACCGCCACTGCCAATATGTTAGTGGTGGAATAAAAAGCCTGCCTTGCGAGTCTGGCCAATTTTAAATTGGCGGGCTCAGCTTCTGTTCTTCAATTTATCACTTCAAATCCCTGTATAAGCCCCATTTCAAACCGTGCTAAAACCCTCCGGTTGGTAATTATCTGGCGCCTTGCCTTGAATGAAAAAAGCAAAGGCTAGGATTTCGGCGATTAACTGATACAGTTCGGTGGGGATGTTTTGCCCGGTTTGCAGCTCACTTAATTGCTCCAATAGCTGAGGATTTTCATAGATGGGAATGCCCATCTCCAGCGCTTGCTCAATGAGCTTTTGCGCAGCCTCGCCCACTCGCTGATCGCTGATTACCGGCGCCTGGCCGCCATCGTAAAACAACGCCAGGGCCCGATCCTTTTCTGTGTTCATATTTTCCCCTTACGTGTGTACGTCGATCATGGATTGATGCACCTGGCGGTTGTTTTTGCTGGGGGTGCCCCGTTTACTTTGAATGTTCTCCACCTGAAATCCGGCCACCGTTAATTTATGGCGCAGTAAGTGGGTATGCTGATTTAGCTTGGCCAAGGCTTCTCTTTGTTGCGCCCATAATGTTAATTGCAGTTGGTTGCCACTTAGGTGGCTTTCAATGGCAAACGAGGCGTCTGTGTCTTGTGCAAAGCGCAATACCAAGTGCCAGCCCAGGATGGTGTTATTGCTTGAATCTGATTGGTTGTCTTGTGAAAGCTCCATTTCACACCAATGCATGGCTTGCTGATGTAAATAAGGCAATGAAAAATTAAGTTGCAGATTTTCTGGCTGCTGTTGCATCACCAGGCGGTTATTGATTTGTTCACCCTGAATGCGCGACAGGCTTTGGCTTACCTGCAGCAATTGGCGTAATAGTTTGTCGGTGCCCTCGTTGGACGGGGATGCGGGGTTTTCACCTGCGTTGCTCAGCATGTTTTGCAACAACTTGTGAACCTGCTGTTGGGCACTTAAGTTTTCCGGCCACACCGAAAGCGCTTTGGGGCTGGCGGGTAATTTAGGCGCCAGCAACCATTCCAGTAGCTGGTCGGGTTTGATGGCAGCGCTCTTTGAAGAGTGTTTAGGGTCTGAAGTTATGGCCAAGTTATCGAGGCCGTTGACTAAGGAGGCTGCCAGGTTTGTTTTTAGTGGCGAGGGGTTATCCATTCTGGCCCCTGTTTGGGCTGTATAAGTGAGCGCCTGTTTGGCGTTCCCGCTATTGGCTGTTGTTTGTGCCACAGGCGGTTTGGTGATGGACGCGGCTTGCGACTGCCACTGCTTAAACAATTGTTTTTGCAGTTGAATCAACCATGCCTTGCCGTCCTGGCTAGAGGTTTGGGCAGTTAGCTGTTTCCCGCTAACTTCAGGGGCGGTTGACGGTAATGAGTTGTCTGGTTTAACGGGATGGCTGGCGGGCTGAGAAGCCTGGGCATTGCTGCCTTGTTTTTTCAAACTCACCGGCAAGGCTTGAATCCACTTTTGCAGTTGTGACTCTACTTTTTCCAGGCTCTGTTTGACATCGAATGTGGCGGCGCTTTTTTCGGGGGTGGCTCGCGGGGCACGAGGGTGGCGCAGATCTTTTTCTAAAAACTGGCCACTGAAGTCCATGGCTTTTTTAACCTGTTTAACATCCAGTGGTAGATCGCTATGTAACATGGATGAGGGTGTGGGCAAGGGTTTGCTCTGGGTGTTGGCCAATTGAAGTTGAGATTGATGGGTATCAACTAGCCTTAGTGCATTGGGTGGTATCGTTAAATCCCGGTATTGGTGGCTTAAGGCGGTTAATGATAATTGCCGGGCGCTGGTTTGCAGTTGCCATTGCCCTTTGGCATTTTGAGAGATGAGCAGCATGGTGCCTTTATCATAAAGCTTTGGACTTAAAATGCTGATGAGGCCCTTGGCGGTTTTTAACTCTATCAGGGCCAATTGTAAGGGTTGAGTGCCAGGTTTTATGGGTTCTACAGTGGGGTTTCCGGTTGCCGGGCTCTGCTTGTTGGTGGCAGGGAGCAGGGCTGCTAGGGCCTGCTGGGTCTTATTAGAGTCCAGTAGTTGGCTGGATTCCACCTTGGCCCAAGTGTTTATAAGCTGTTGTAATTGCCGATAGCGAACCATCTCCGCACTGGGCACAGCCTCGCCTTTGGGGCTTGCCGGATTTGGCGTGACCTCAGAGGAGATTGCAGCTGTGATAATACGTGGATCTATTTTCATTCTTTTTGTCTGATGTTATTCATCACAGGGTCATAAGGTGTCTTTTGTAGATATAGTGACCGTGTTTTTCTAGGGTATTCAAATTGAAATTTTGTTAACAATCAGGCCTATAGGTGCATTATTTGTATATAATGCGCGCCATTAGGCCCATAGTTAGTTATCGGCCGTATGGCTCAATATTGAAGCTTTAATCACTGGTTTGAATAGAAATATTAAGGAGAAGGGGAATTGTCCCTGCAGAATTTGCACAACCCCGACACCCCCTCTAGCGCAACAGGCCCAAATGCCACAGGCAATGGCCCCTGGCTCAGTGCCCGCGGGCTATTTTGCGAGCGCGACGAGCGGGTTCTGTTCTCTGATTTAAACTTTGATTTTTCCCCAGGTGATATCGTGCGCATTGCCGGGCCTAATGGCGCCGGTAAAAGTAGCCTAATGCGTATTTTGCTGGGGCTATCTGCGGGTTTTGAAGGAGAGCTGTTTTGGCATGGGGAGCCCATGGCTCAGCAGGTTTATGATTTTCGCAGCCAGCTTCTCTATTTGGGGCATCAGGTGGGGGTGAAAGGCAATCTATCCCCGGAAGAAAACCTCGCTTGGTTTAGCCCATCCGCCAGTCAACAGGACATTTATGGTGCCCTTAAAAAAGTGGGTTTAGCTGGCTATGAAGACCTGCTTACCCATGGTTTGTCGGCTGGCCAGCAGCGAAGGGTGGCCCTGGCCCGGTTATTTTTAGAAGATAAACCCTTATGGATATTGGACGAACCCTTCACCGCCATCGATAAAGAGGGTGTGAGCGAGCTGGAGCAAGTGGTGATTAATCACGCCCAAGCGGGAGGACTGGTGATCCTCACCACCCATCACGATTTACGGGTGCCGGTGAAGACCCTTATGTTGGGTGGGCAAGAAAGTGAGATGCCCCTATGTTGATGGCATTATTAAAACGCGATCTGTTGCTGGCCTTTCGCAGCCGCGGGGATTTGTTGAATCCGTTGATGTTTTTCATGATGGTGGCCAGCCTATTTCCTTTGGCGGTGAGTCCTGACCCACAGTTGTTAGGGCTTATCGCCGCCGGTGTTATCTGGGTGGGGGCCTTGTTGGCTACCCTGTTATCTCTGGATTTAATGTTTAAGAGCGATTATGAAGACGGCTCGTTAGAGCAGATGTTATTAATGCCCCAGCCCGCCATGTTGATGGTGTTGGTGAAAGTACTGGTGCACTGGTTAGTGGCGGGTTTGCCTCTGGCTTTTATAGCGCCGTTATTGGGGTTGATGCTGGGTCTACCCAATGGGGGATTCATGCCGTTAGTTCTTAGTTTATTATTGGCCACCCCCATCTTGAGTTTATTGGGGGCCATAGGGGCAGGCTTAACCGTGGGCCTGCGCAAGGGGGGCATGTTAATGCCGCTGCTTATTTTGCCCTTATATATCCCGGTACTCATATTTGCCTCCAGTTCGGTGCAGGCTGGTGTGCAAGGTAATGACTACCTAGGGCACATGGCTTTTTTAGGGGCATATTTGGCGCTTACTTTAGTGGTGGCCCCAGTGGCCGCTGCTGCCGCATTACGAATTTCGTTAGCACGTTAAGATTTAAGGTTTAAACAACATGTGGACAAGACTTAAACGCCTGTATCACAAGATGGGCTCACCCAAGTGGTTTTACGAGATCACAACTCGCTGGTCCAAGTGGTTCATGGCCGTGGGCAGTATTTTGATGCTTACTGGCGTGGTTTGGGGCTTAGCGTTTGCGCCGGCCGATTACCTGCAAGGCAATAGCTTTCGTATTATCTATATTCATGTGCCTGCCTCTTTGCTGAGTCAGAGCGCTTACATCATTATGGCGGTGGCTGGCCTAGTAGGCCTAGTATGGAAGATGAAAATGTCCTTTGTGGTGGGCAAGGTGATAGCACCCATAGGGGCCAGTTTGGCCATATTATCGTTATTAACCGGCGCTATCTGGGGCAAACCTACCTGGGGCACTTGGTGGGTATGGGACGCTCGGTTAACCTCCATGCTTATTCTGTTGTTTTTGTATTTTGGGGTGATTGCCATTTACAACGCCATCGAAAACGACGAGATGGCCAATAAAGCGGCAGCGGTATTGTCCATTGTGGGCAGTATCAATATCCCGGTGATTAAATACAGTGTGGAGTGGTGGAATACCCTGCACCAGCCCGCCACCATCACTCTCACTAAAAAACCCACAATGGCCCCTGAGATGTTTATCCCGCTCATGCTCACCATACTGGGCTTTTATTGTTGGTTTGCAGTATGGGTATTTGCTCGTACCCGTAATGAAATCCTGTTTAAAGAGCGCAAAACCAACTGGGTAAAAAAACTGTTACTAAGTGAGCATAAAAAGACAACGGGAGCGCAACTTTAATGACAATTAGCAGTCTTAAGCAGCGCCAGGCTTACGGGAGCGCGTCATAATGTTTTTTGATGACTTTAGCAGCTTCCTATACATGGGTGGACACGCTCAATATGTGTGGTTGAGTTATGGCCTGGCGACGGTAATAGTGGCCATCAATTTTATAAGCCCAGTGTTAACCCGCAAAAAAATTATTAAAGATATCGAGCGCCAATTGCGCCGGGAGCAAAAGTAATGCATCCGCAAAGAAAACAGAAATTGCTGATTATATTGTTCATGCTGGGGGGGATTTCTCTGGCAGTGACGCTGATGCTGGTGGCCCTAAAAGAAAACATCAACCTGTTTTATACCCCTAGCCAAATTGCTGAAGGGGAAGCCCCTAAACATCGAACCATTCGTGCCGGTGGCATGGTGGTGGAAGGCAGCGTGCGCCGGGCCGATGATGATTTAACCGTGCGTTTTGATGTGAGTGATGGTAACAGCTCGGTGACCTTAAGCTTTACTGGTATTTTGCCGGACTTGTTCCGTGAGGGCCAAGGCATAGTGGCCATGGGCAAGATCAATGAAAGCGGTGAGTTTATCGCCAGCGAAGTGCTGGCCAAACACGATGAAAATTACATGCCTCCAGAAGTGGCTGACGCCATGGAAAAAGCAAAGCTTGAGAAAAAGTACGGTGCTTCTGGCAAATCTAGCGACACAAGCCCAGCGGAGTCTTATTAATGTTACCTGAGTTAGGTCATTTTGCGTTAATTATAGCGCTGGCATTTGCCGTGATGCAGGCCGTGGTGCCCTTGGCGGGCGCCAGTACCGGGCGAGTGCAGTGGATGCTCATGAGTCGTCCGCTAGTATGGGGGCAGTTTGCATTCTTGCTCATTTCATTTGTGGCATTAGCCATCAGTTTTGTTAATGACGATTTTTCGGTAGCGTATATTGCCACCAATTCTAATAGCTACTTACCCGTGCAGTATAAAATCAGCGCGGTGTGGGGGGCGCACGAAGGCTCACTCTTATTATGGGTGTTGCTGTTAGCCGTATGGAGCTTGGCGGTGAGCATCTTTAGCCGCAATTTACCGTTGGATATGTTGGCCCGTGCTTTGGCCGTTATGGGCATGATCAGTGTGGGCTTCATGTTGTTCATGCTGTTCACCTCTAATCCATTTGATCGCCTGTTGCCCAACTTTCCAGTGGATGGCCGCGACTTAAACCCCTTGTTGCAAGATTTTGGTTTGATTGTGCACCCACCCATGTTGTACATGGGTTACGTGGGTTTCTCGGTTGCCTTCTCGTTTGCCATTGCGGCATTACTCAGTGGTCGACTGGACGCATCCTGGGCTCGTTGGTCACGTCCTTGGACCACAGTGGCCTGGGCATTTCTTACCGTGGGCATCGCATTAGGAAGCTGGTGGGCGTATTACGAACTTGGCTGGGGCGGCTGGTGGTTTTGGGATCCGGTGGAAAACGCATCCTTCATGCCCTGGTTAGTGGGAACTGCATTAATTCACTCTTTAGCTGTGACCGAAAAACGCGGTGCCTTTAAAAGCTGGACTGTATTGCTGGCGATCTTTGCATTTAGTTTAAGTTTGTTGGGTACCTTCCTGGTGCGCTCTGGTGTATTAAACAGCGTGCATTCTTTCGCCAGTGATCCGGGTAGGGGTATGTTTATTTTGACCCTGCTGATTATTAGTATCGGCGGCTCTTTATTGTTGTATGCCATCAAGGCGCCTACAGTAACTGCCAGAGTCCGTTTTAATTGGATTTCAAAAGAAAGCTTCTTGTTACTAAACAACGTTTTATTGGTGGTTACCGCGGCTACTGTGTTGCTGGGTACCTTGTATCCCATGATTGCCGATTTCTTTTTCTCGGAAAAAATCAGTGTGGGCGCGCCCTTCTTTAACTTGTTTTTTGTGCCGTTAATGTCGGTATTAATGTTGTTCCTTAGCCTGGGTATGATCAGTCGCTGGAAACAAACCGACCCTAAGTGGCTGGCGACCCAGTTATGGCCAGCCGCTTTATTGAGCGTGCTATTGGCGTTTATTTTCCCGCTTACTTATGGGGATGAATTTAATTGGCAAATTGCCCTGGGTGTGGCGTTAAGTTCATGGGTGATCACCTCTACCTTGCTTGAAATTTACCGTAAGGCCAACGGCAGAAGTGGTTTATGGGCGGGCCTTAAAAAACAAACCTTAAGTTTTTATGGCATGTGCATGGCCCATGTGGGCGTGGCCGTGACGGCCATGGGAATTTGTATCGTCTCTAATTATACCCAGGAGCACGATGTACGTTTAACGGCTGGCCAAACCGTAGATGCCGCCGGTTACCACTTCGTATTTGACGGCGTTCAAAAAGTGCAGGGGCCAAACTTTATTGCCGATGAAGCGCAAATTCGAGTGTTTTATAGGGATAAATTGTTCACCACTATGAAACCTCAAAAGCGTCACTATAAAGTGCAGCGCAATATGATGACCGAAGCCGACATAGATGCAGGATTATTCCGGGATTTATATGTGGCACTGGGCGAACCCCTCAGCAATGATGCCTGGGCTGTGCGTATTCACTACAAGCCATTTGTACGCTGGCTGTGGTTGGGTGCCATTCTTATGGGGCTGGGTGGTGTATTGGCAGTGTGTGATAAACGCTACCGTTTGAAAGGTAAAGTAGCCTAAAGAGTAGGCAGGTTAAATTGGATTAAGAGTTCTGCCTGCTTAGAGTACAGGGCTTTCACACTGAGGTCGCCATGAACCCATCCATGGGGGCTTGGCTTTGGCATCCATGCCAAAGAAACCCTCAGTATGAAAGCCCTGTACTCAAAGCTAAATTAAGTTAGCGGCTACCTCAATAAATGTTTGAGTTAGCAGCCAGAAAAATTATGCCCCTAGCTGGGCCTGTTGTTACAGAGGTGTTTGAGGCAGGGATGCCGAATTAAGCCCCCAGGGATGGGTTTACGGCGACCTCTATAACAATAGACCCGGCTAGGGGCGGCAAGTTTTAAGATATTTTTATTTTCGGCTGGATTGGCAGGTGACGCTATATAGCTGCTGCTTGTTGAAGAGTAAATTAAGGACACATATGAAACGTTGGGCACTGTTTATACCCTTTGGTATTTTTATCATGCTGGGCTTTTTTCTTTACCGTGGGCTGTTTCTTGATCCAAGAGATATTCCCTCTGCGTTAGTGGATAAAGAATTTCCTGAATTTAATTTACCTACCTTAGTTAGTAATCAGGCCAAGTCTGTAAATGATATTAAGGGTCAGGCTCACCTAGTGAATGTGTGGGGTACCTGGTGCATTAGTTGCCGAGTAGAGCATCCGTTTTTAGTGGAGCTGGCCCAAAAAGGGGTTTCCATCGTGGGCATCAATTATAAAGATGATAACACTGCCGCCCTTAAGTGGCTGGATGATCTAGGCAATCCTTATATTTTTTCGGTGGATGATGAAAACGGCACGCTGTCCATGGACTTAGGTGTCACCGGCGCACCGGAAACGTTTTTTGTGGATGCCAGCGGCATCATTCGTCACAAACACCAAGGGCCGATCACGGTTGATAACTGGCCCGAGCTTAAAAAGATATGGGTTAACTTAAGCGCCACGGCAGGAAATTAATATGCTGCGTTCCATTTTTTTAATTATGTGTTGTGTTTTCTCGTTTCAGGCTTTAGCCATAGTAAACGGTCATGAATACCCGTTTAAGCAAGGCACGGATATTGAAAACCAAAACCGTGCTCAGCTATTTCGCAAGCTTGCCGAAGAACTGCGTTGCCCCAAGTGTCAAAATCAAAATCTGGCCGACAGTAACGCCATGATTGCCAGTGACCTGCGCCGTGAACTTTACCAGCAGGTAAAAGACGGTAAACAAGGAAACGAGATTGTTGAATTCATGGTGAATCGTTACGGGGAGTTTGTTTTATACAAACCCAAGATGAACGCCCGTACCTTTGCGCTCTGGTATGGCCCACTTTTTTTACTGGGTATGGCGGGAATAGTGTTTGCCTTTGTGGTGTTTAAACGCCGTAAGCAAAATACTGAGGCAGTAGGCGATGAAGATTTTGATACCGCAGAATCTTTGCGCATAGAAGAATTATTAAAAGGCTCTGATGAAGGCTCAAAGGGCAGTCAATCAGAGTCAGAGGATAAATGATGTCGAGTTTGTGGTTAGGTGTAGGGTTGCTGCTGGCAGTAGCCGTGGTGTTTATTTTTATTCCGTTTGTATTGCGTTTATCACGGGGCGAGTTAATTCGTGAGCAAAGCAATGTGGATATTTATAAGAGCCAATTGGAAGACCTGGAGATAGAGAAGAATGCCGGTCGCGTGAACGATGCTGACTACGCTGCGCTGATGGTGGAAATTAAGCGTAACATGTTAACCGATACCCAAAATGCTGGTGTGCAAAGTGAAAGCGAAAAATCGGGCCGTTGGATGGCACCGTTTTTGGCCGTGATCATGGTGGTGAG
>Ga0209290_1000406_pt1 | contig 32525 bp, 29 predicted proteins | sample EN1Hudsemesocosm_2_FD_184632 | JGI IMG/M metagenome (GOLD analysis project Ga0209290, IMG submission 184632) | Methane-oxidizing microbial communities from mesocosms in the Hudson Canyon - EN10B Hudson Canyon (SPAdes) (version 2) | ecosystem: Environmental > Aquatic > Marine > Cold seeps... | reverse complement strand
GGTAACTCCCTACTCCTACCAAAGAAGGATGGTTGGTGTATGAGCCTCTCCACTATAGTTTCACTATCCCAAGCTCAGTGTGAGTAACCGGACTCGTAAAAAAATAACAAGTGGAGACATACAATGAAAAAAATGCTTAAAACAGTCACTGCCGCCAGCGCACTCGTGCTGTGTGCGGCCATGGCAGAAGCAAAACCTGTTTTGCTTAAAACTCCCATCGCCTTTGGCTCACACCTACCAGCTTTAGGTACCCCAATTAAATGGGTAGAAGAGCAGTTGTCTTTGGTATCTGACGGTCAGCTAAAGATGAAAGTGTATGAGCCAGGTAAGTTGGTGGCACCACTTGAAATTTTGGATGCGGTATCCAGCGGTAAAGTAAACTCAGGGTATGCCATCTCGGGTTACTGGGCCGGTAAGATGCCAGCCGCTGCCATTTTCTCCACTGTGCCTTTTGGCCCTGAAGCCCCTGAGTTCATGGCTTGGATGTATTACGGTAACGGCATGAAGTTGTACCAAAAAATGTACGATCAAGCTGGTTACAACGTACACGTAGAAGCCTGTGCCATTATCTCTCCTGAAACATCAGGTTGGTTCAAGAAACCAATCAACAGCATGGCCGATTTGAAAGGCTTAAACATGCGTTTCTACGGCCTAGGTGGTCAGGTTATGCAGAAGCTAGGTGTATCGGTTTCTCTTCTTCCTGGTGGCGAAATTTTCGGTGCACTTGAAAAAGGCGCCATTGATGCAACTGAATTTTCTCAGCCAGCCATCGATCAGAAGTTAGGCTTCTACAAAATTGCCAAGCACAACTACTTCCCAGGCTGGCATCAGCAGGCCACTCTTTTTGAATTGCTAATCAATAAAGATACTTGGAACAAAATGAGCAAGAGCCAACAATCTCAGGTATCGACTACCTGTAAAGCCTCTGTTTCTAACTCCATCGCCGAATCTGAATTCATCCAGTTTGACGCCATGAAGAAGAACACCGCAGAGCGTGGCGTAATCATGCACACTTGGCCCGACAACATGATGACTCAGTTTAAAGCTGCTTGGGATGAAGTAGTCGTTGAGCAGAGCCAGGACCCAATGTTTAAAGAAGTCTATACAGATTTGGCTCAGTTCCGTGCCAACTACAAAATATGGTCTTCACGAGCGTTCATCACAAGAAACTAATCTTTTCTTGACCGATTAGTTTGACTAAAAGTGTGCTGACAATCCGTCGGCACATTCTCCAAGCTTTATTTCAATAATAAATCCTTAATAGATTCTTATTAGCAGTGGGTTATGTGGGTGTAATATTATGAGCCAGGAAATACAACTAAAACCGGTTCCCATAGCGGACAAAATTGATCACGTTATTAAAAAAATTGGCCAGGGGATATCATGGGTCTATATCATATTAATAGCGGTAATTATTGCCCAGGTAATTATGCGACGGGGTTTTAGCAGCGGACTCATAGTACTGGAAGAATTACAGTGGCACTTGTATGCCATTGGTGTCATGTTTGGTTTGGCCTACGCCCAAGCCACTAACGCCCACGTACGTGTGGATGTTTTATCGAGTCATTTTTCTAACCGATGGAAGCACATAGTTGAAATCGTCGGTATCTGTGTTTTCTTGTTGCCTTTTTTATATGTGATTTTTTATCACAGTCTAGATTTTGTTTATGAAGCTTTTCGCAGCTCTGAACGTTCAAATGCACCTTCAGGCTTGCCGTTCAGATGGTTAATTAAGTCTGTCATTCCTATGAGCATAGGATTCTTAATGCTTGCATCTCTTAATAGGTTATATCGTGAAGTTGTTTTACTTAAGAGGGGAGAATAATCATGGAAATGAATGAAGTCCTCATCGTTGGCATGATGCTAAGTTTTTTAGTGTTATTGTTTAGTGGTTTCCCTATCGCCTGGGTACTGGGTGGTGTTGGGGTTATTTTTGGTGCCATTGGGTACTATTCAGATTTTTACATGGAAACTATGACCGGGTTGGATTTTATGACCCTGGGGTTATCGGTTAACCGCATCTATAAAATTATGGATAACTGGATACTGGTGGCGTTACCCATGTTCATATTCATGGGCAACATGCTGGATAAATCTGGTGCCGCCGAAAAACTCATGCAATCTTTCCAGGAGTTATTTGGCCGTGTACGCGGTGGTTTAGCCATCACGGTAATTTTAATCGGCGTTATCCTAGCAGCCTCCACCGGCATTATCGGTGCCTCTGTGGTGTTATTGGCGGTGATGTCTTTACCGGCCATGCTAAAACAGGGTTACGATAAAAAAGTTGCCGTGGGTGTGATAGCCAGCTCGGGTACTTTGGGCATTCTTATTCCGCCCAGTATTATGTTGGTGATCATGGCCGATCAATTGGCCTTGTCGGTGGGGGATTTATTTATGGGGGCAGTGTTCCCTGGCTTAATTCTGGGCGCCTTGTATGTAATATACATAGTGGGCTTTGGTGTGCTTAAGCCCAAAGCCATGCCGTTGGCTGAAGAGCTAAAACCCGTAACGCTGGATTTGTGGATTCGCGTATTAAAAGCCGTATTACCCACCTTACTAATGATAGTGGCTGTATTGGGCAGCATATTCACCGGCATAGCTACCCCTACCGAAGCCTCGGCTGTGGGTGCCGCATCTGCCATGTTACTTGCCTGGTATAACGGCAAGTTCTCCATTCGTGTGGTGAAGGAGTGTTTGCACAACACCTTTAACGTGAGTGGTTATATCTTTGCGATCTTCATCGGGGCTACCGTGTTTGCTTTGGTATTGCGTGAATTGGGCGGTGACGAATTTATTGAATCCTTCCTGGTATCCTTACCTTTTGGCCCTTACGGTATCATCTTGTTTGTGCTGGCTATTATATTCTTGCTGGGCTTTATTCTTGATTGGATTGAGATCACCTTAATCATCTTGCCATTGGTTGCCCCTGTTATTAGTGCCCTGGATATTGCCATCAACGGTTACGGTGTAATTGATAACCCGGAACTGGTGTGGTTTGTAATGATGGTGGCGGTGACGTTACAGACATCCTTCTTAACGCCGCCGGTGGGTTTTGCATTGTTTTATTTGAAGGGGGTGTGCCCACCTGAAATTAAACTGACCGATATCTATAAAGGTGTGATGCCGTTTATTGTATTGCAACTGATTGGTTTGAGCTTGATTCTGGCTTACCCCGCGGTTGTTAACTGGCTGCCGGCCACGGTTTACAGTCCATAAATAAAAAATATAGCAATACCTAAATGAACGGTGTTCCGCATATGCGGCTCACCGTTTTTTACGTTAGGTGTATTGCTAACAGCCTGAAGCTAATGACAGAGAGGAATAAATTCTAATGTCTATTTTATTATGGTCATAAGCTAATGGTTAAGTATTGATTGTGGGGCTAATGGGTAGGCTTAGTACCAAAGGAGGATTGAGACAAAAGGCCCTTAATTTTAAAGTTCCTGTTAGATAAGAATTCAGTCAATTCACATTATAGTGAATAAAAAATGAGTTTTTAAAATGCACCATCTTTAACAAGCTGATAAAAATAACAGGATTTAAGATGAAAAAATTACTGGCGAGAAAACGCCTCTTTACCATGATGCTAGTAGCATCAGCGTCCTTGATGGGCGGCTGTGGGTCAGACTCTGATGACTCGCCAAAGATATACTCTTTAAATACAGGCGATGTGATTTCTACCGAATATGACGGTGTGACAGATGGCCTATTGGCAGGGTTGGGGTTGACTGGCATTAAAGGTGCGGCACCTGGTTATGCCGATGCTGAAAACCCTACTAAAGCAGAGCTAAGAAAAAATACAATCCATACCAACTATGGTGCCCTAGTTAGCCAAACTGATGGTTTATTTGGTGTGGAATACGGACCCACCGATGACACTAAATATGCCGGTACAGAATACCTTACCTATGTGGGCGAAGGCATTAACCGCGCAATACTAATGGTACAAGTGCCTTCTACTTTCAATGTTAATGACCCTTGTATTGTGGCCGGCCCCGCTTCTGGTTCTCGGGGTGTTTATGGTGCTATTGGTACATCCGGTGCATGGGGGCTTGAAAACGGCTGTGCAGTTGCCTATACCGATATGAATAAGGGCACCGGCGCAGTGGATCTAACTCAGGAAAAAGGGTATGGCATACAACTTAATGCGCTGGATTTAACGACGTCTGAAGAGTTGACCTTTATTGTTCCTACGCAAGAAAATGCAAATGAAACCTCTAGTGAATATGCTGGAGTCACCTTGCCTACCGATGCGGAAGTACAGGCCTATATTGTGGCCAACCCCAATCGTTATGCCTTTAAGCATGCGTATTCACAAAAGAACCCGGAAAAAGATTGGGGTTTACATACCCTTCAAGCCATTAAGTTTGCGTTTAATATCTTGAACGAGAAGTTCTCAGAAGACTTTACAACGGATAATACTATGGTTATTGCCGCCAGTGTATCCAACGGTGGTTCAGGGGTTATTCGTGCCGCTGAGATGGATACTGAAGGTTTGATTGATGCCGTGGTGGCAGGGGAACCCAATGTAATGCCAGCAGCGGCTGACAGCGCATTCTCAATTAAAGCCGGTGCTAATGATGCTTTTAGTGCTCATAGTAAAAGCACATTTGAATACTTTGCGATTGCTGAGTTGTTTGGGCAGTGTGCCAACAAAGACCCTGCCAATGCAGGTGCATTATTCGCAGTACAACGAGGCGCGGTGGATGCTCGATGTAATGCTCTGGTAGCAGCAGATTTACTCGAACCGGGAACTATGGAAGAGTTAGGTGCACAATCAACTCAAAAATTACTGGCAGCTGGCTTCACACCCGAATCAATGCGTATTGCCACAGGCTATGCAAGCCTTGATCTTTACCAGTCGTTGATCACTACTTATGCCAACCAATTTACACGAAGCTCTTTAGTGGATAATTTGTGTAATGTCAGCATGGGTGTGGTAGATGGCGATGGCGCTCCAACTGAAAATGCAACTTATAAAACCTTGGCAACTGGCAGTAATGGCATTCCGCGGACTGCGAACTTGAATCTAATTAAAGATTTTGATGATGGGACGCCATCCATGGAGCAGCATAAAGCCAACTCTTTAAACGGTACCTTTGATTATAACCTGGAAGGTGCTTTGTGTTACTGGAAAATTTTTAATGACGAAAGTGATGAGCTGCACGAAAGATTAATGACAGGTTTGTCTGAAGTAAAGGCAAGCGGTGACCTGCAAGGGAAGCCCACTATCATTGTACACGGTCAGAGCGATGCGCTAATTGCGCCTAACCACTCCTCTCGTGCTTACCTTGGTTTAAACAAGCAGGTTGAAGGTGAGAATAGCAATCTTAAGTATTATGAAGTTGCCAACTCTCAGCATTTAGATAGCATTGCATACTTGTATCATTTATACACAGCTGACATGAGCTATGTACCGATTGACTACTACTTCAAAAAAGCAGCCGATCTGATGTTGAAGCATTTGAAAGACGGTACTGCTTTACCAGCCAGCCAGCTAGTGAAAGCCAAGGCGCCAACTTTCGTTGAAGGAGCCGCTGTGCTTGCCAAGAGCGATCTTGTTGATATTCAGGCAACACCAGAAAATCCAATTACCTTCGACGGTGTTGATGTTGTGATTCCAGAGTAACCTTTGGAATATTAAAGAGGGATGGGAGTGTCGCTCTTTAATTTTATCCGCTCCTATTTAGATAGGGTCTTGTCCGCCTTGGACGCAGCCGCTTTTTAGCGGCTTTTTTATGCCCATGGATGGGCGGTATGACGCGGTGCCATGGATGGCAAGGAGCGGCGTTTACCAGGATATTAAGATCTAATTTAAATATTTTAGAATATATACAGTAAGTAATGACGCGGTGCCATTAATCATATGGATGTGATGTATTAGGATCATGTAGGATGCTATTGTCAGGATGGCAAGCAACTGCATTTTTCAATTGATAATCACCCAGTTTGAAGCAATCTAACCTAAACTAATAATACCCCCCCCAGTTAAAGCTTAAAAATCATGCATCCTCTTTTGGATAAAAACAACATCATGGTAGATTTAGAAACCATGGCCACTCACCCTAATGCCGCCATAGTGGCCATTGGCGCGGTACGTTTCACTGAAGAGATTAAAGACACCTTCTACAGGGTGGTGGATTTGCAAAGCTGTATTCAAGCCGGAATGGACGTGGATGGTGACACGGTTAACTGGTGGTTAATACAGGGCGACGAAGCTCGCAAGGCCATCACAGAGCCAGGTATAGAGTTAACTCAAGCCTTAACTCAGTTTGCCAAATGGCTGGGAGAGGGCGCCGTGGTGTGGGGCAATGGCGCTTCCTTTGATAATGCGATACTAGCCAATGCCTATCACAAAACCCACCTTGATTTACCTTGGCAGTATTACAATAATCGCTGCTATCGCACGATAAAAAATTGTTATCCCAATATTAAACTGTCACGAGCAGGCACTCTTCACAAAGCGTTAGATGACGCCAAGAGTCAGGCAATGCATCTAATTGAAATTTTTAAGAATATTAAAACTTAATAGTCTATAAGTTTTAATTATTAAAACCGCTGTTTTCTTTCCGATTAATCCTCCTTTAGTAGCAATTAAGAGCTTTGTGCTTTACCTAATTATTAATCATTAAATAGACTGTGTGAGTAACAATAATAATTAGCCTCTAAGGCATAAGGTAGCACACATGAATATTGGTCGGCGCTTAAAATTCTTGTTTAAAAAACAATGTATGCTTATGTTGTTGATGCTACTAACACCATTTTCCTTAGCCAAAACCATATTAATCATCGAAAGCTATCACCCTGAATACACTTGGGACAAAAACTATATTCAGGCGTTTAAAGATCAATTTTCCGGCAAACATGAAATTGAAGTGACTTACCTTGATACTAAACGTATCGCTAAATCAGAATTTGAAGCGTCGGCCGATCGCGTGTTGGCAGAATTCCATCGCATTAAACCCGACCTGGTAGTGCTGGGGGATGATAACGCTAACTTGTTAATGATTCCCCGTTTAAGCGCGTCCAATGTACCCGTGGTATTTCTTGGGGTGAACAGCCCACTCAGTAAACTCAATTTAGACAAACATAAAAATGTCACGGGTGTCTTAGAACGTCCCTTGTATGTGCAAACGGTTAAGCACATACGTAAAGTCATGAAACCCGCACCCAAAAAAATGTTGGTGCTCATGGATAACAGCACCACCATGCAGGCGGCGGTGAATGAAACCTTTGGTGAAGAGCGTAGCGCAAAAATTAGACGCACCGATCTTGATTTTTTACTCACCAATGATGAAGCTAGTTGGAAACAAGCCATACAAAATGCGGCGTTTAATGGCTACCACGGCATCATATTAGGCACTTATCATACTATTCGAAATAACAGCGATGAATACGTAACCCCAGACAGCCTAATTAGCTGGGCCCACAATAACTCACAACTGCCTCTTTTTGCTTTTTGGGATTTGGCGGTGGGAGAAGGCATGGCGGCAGGAGGCTATGTGGTGGCAGGTTATGATCAAGGACGTTTGGCGGCAAGATTGGCGCATTTTATTCTTAAGGGCGTACCCGTATCTACCTTGGAGCCTTTTGTTGGTAAAGTGGGGCGTTATATCTACAGCAAGAGTGCCATGGAAAAATGGAACATAGAACTAAATACCATGACCGCCTCACAAACGTTTTATATCGAATAATCATTTGTAAGGCCATGATAGCTGGTGGGGTGTTAGTTTTTAATGGTTACTACCTCAGAAATATCCGCTCGGTTAGTGTGGGCTTGATTGGCCTGCACTTTTTCATCTTCATAACCAAAGCTAATGCCAAATAAAATACCGCTGTCATCTGGTTCATTAAAATAATCGCGAATAATTTGTGGGTAATAGGCCACACTTGCCTGAGCGCAACTGGCAATACCGTGGGCGGCCAATAGTAACATTAGGGTCTGGGCATACATGCCCACATCCACTGCAATGGTCTGACTAAAGTTTCGTTGCATGGCAATAAATAACACATGAGGTGCACCAAAAAATTCATAGTTACGTTTGCTGGCATCCATGCGGCCTGCTTTGTCGGAACGTTCAATGCCCATGGCCCCGTATAAGGCCTGAGCGCATTGCACCTGACGGTCTCGCAAGTCTCCCGAGAACTTGGTGGTATGGGTAAAGTCTGGCGTCATGGGTTTGCCGGTGGTAAATGCCTGGGTAAGCTGTTCTCGCAACTCATCACATGATTGGCCGTTGGCCAGTAACACCTTCCAAGGTTGCACGTTACAGTTAGAGGGGCTTTGTTGAGCCAGAGTTAGAATTTTGTTTATGGTCTCACTGGGCACAGCCTCTTTGGTGAAACCACGCACTGAACGTCGCAAGCTTATGGCATCCATCAGAGAAATATTGTGTGGCTCAGTCATGGTGAATCCTGTTAATGAAAATAAACAGGTCCAGTCTAGCAGTCAGAGTAGGCAGTACCATGGCCAAGGGGCCTCAGTTGGTTAGCAAATAATGACAACTAAGGGGCTTGGCGAGGGGCGTTGGTTAATTAAGGCAGCGCACTGACCTTATTTTTGGCGTCTTTCACGGCAGGATTTTGCACCGACTCACTGCTGTTGGTTACGGGTAATATATGCAAAGGGAAGGTAGGCATCCAGGCCACAGGGGTGACTCGAATAATTAGTTCTTCTTGGCTGATACCAAACTTGGGCAGGTGTTGCTCAAAGGACACCATTAGGCTGTGATCCTGCATCACGTTGGCTTTGGATATTCGTGCCAATTCTTTATCTCTTAAATGCACGCTGATATTAAAGGCCACCCATGCTTGGGGCCAGGCACCACCATTTAAATTATGCAGTGTAAACTGGCTTTTCAACTTAGGTGAAAAGCCCGATTCGTCCACTTCTTTCACTAGCTCACTGATGGCCAAATTTAACTGGTGAATATCCTGGTATTCTACTTCTTTGCTTTGCTTATTTAGAGTCGTGCTGCTGAAAAACTGCTCCTTGGACATATCCAAGCAGCCCGTCAGTAGTAAGGTTAACAATCCATTGATGAACGTTTTAAAGTTGGGCATACGTTTTCTGCAAGTTAAGAACTTTGTTTAGATAACCACGGGTTTCAGCCGTGGGCATCTGCCTGAGTAATTTACGTAATACATCCGGGGCCGACATACGATTAATGCTGCCCACCGCTTTGCTAATACTGCTGCTGCCGGTTAAGGTTTTCATGACGCTGGAGGTGCCAGCATTATAAGCAGCAATGGCGCAATACAAACGAGCCTTTGAATCGGTAATGCCTTTTAAATAACGGTAGTACAGAATATGAAAATAGGCGGCCCCCACTTGCACGTTCTGTTTAGGGTTATACAGGTAACTGGGCGATAGCACTTTTTCCTTTTTGTAGATGAGGTTGCTGGCATCTACTCCGGCCGTGTGGGGCACAATTTGCATAAGACCGAAGGCCGGTGCCTGGGACCGAGCCAAAGGATTAAAATGACTTTCGGCATGAATAATGGCAAAGACTAAAGACGGTGGCAGGCTGTATTTTTGCGCGTAGTCATAAATAAACGACTTGTAGCGAATGGCCTTAGTCCGAATGCGTTTTTCAGGTAAAGAGATGATATAGGTGGTGCGATCATTAAAGGCAAATGCCAAGTTTAACGATGCCACCGCAGGGTAGCGAATGTAAGCAGCCTTACTTAATTTTTTGGCCATGCGCTCCACTGCTTTAATGGAAGGGCGTTCATCGCGAAACAGCTCCCCTAGTATCAGGTCGCGACCCATAGCACCCAGATCTTGGGCGTAACGAATGCCTGCCAGGGTTTCCATTCTTGAATTGATAGGGTCCAGATTGACCGCTGTTTGCAAGTTGGTGGACAGCAATTGTGTGAGGGTTTTTTCCAAGCGCTTTTGCATCTCACGATAATTAAGAACCTTGCCTTGGCGAAGGCTAGGCATAGTAACTTGAATTTCGTTGGCCTTAAAATCAACCGCCTGTTTTTGCTGGTAGTTGTCGGAATAAAAGACCAGGCGGGTCTTACTGCTTATTTCAGCATCTGGCCAATAGGTTCTTAATTCGGCTCGGTACGCGCTAACGGCTTTTTTAAAGTTACTTTTTAATTGTGACGAACTAAGTTGTGTATCCTGGGCGCTTTTAGAGGGAGCTTCGTGGCCACCCTTCGGAATAACCTGCACCGCAGCGCTAGTGAGTGCTGACATATACAAACAGCCAAAAATAATAATACTTAGGGCTGTGTGGCGGGACTTTTTTTCGAGGCGGCGCGGATATTTAGTCATATTATAAAGTTAGTTATAACTCCTAAGGGAAGCAAAAAAAACCTTCCCTTGTAAACAAAAGTTATAAAAGGTTAGAAGGTCTTTGTGAATCAGTGGTCACTTTTTACAAAAAAGTGAATTTAATTTAGTGACCGTTGGAATTGAGTTCATATCTTGCAAGCTGGTATTTTTCCAGCAATTTTTGGTAATCGTCGGATTCTAAATACACCTGCAATCCGCGATTAAAATCCACCATCACTTCTTTAGCCGCCGGATGATCTTTAAGCATGGTCATGTGCAAACTTCTGCTGTGTACTGTGGTAGTAGGCACTTGCAAACGTGTTTTTAAGCTGGCCATAGAATGCAAAATATGTCGCGCCACGTCTCCGTCCAGCAGGGCCATATCCACTTCATTGCTGGCCAGCTTACGCAATAGTGGGCCATAGTGCTGGTGGTAGCTGATGGTGCTGCCTTTAGGGATCAGCTGGTCATAAGCGTAGTCTTCCATGAGCCCTAGGCTTTTGTTATCCACCAATAAGGCGTGTTGAAAGGCATCTATAGTATTGATTTTTTGTGTGGCGCTGATTACCACCAGTTGGTTGTGATAGTAGGGCGCGCTAAATGAAAATTGCTTTTTGCGGTCTGCATTGCTCCAAGCGGCCACACTGATGTCGTACTTGCCTTTTTCCATGCCCTTCATAACTTTTCGCCAGGGCGCAAACGCCATGCTCACCTGGTATCCAGCCCGTTTTAATACCTGGCTTATTAATTCAACACTGAACCCCTGACCAGGCAGCGAGCGGCCAATGAAGGGCGGCCATTCGTTGGCCGCCATCACCAGCTTTTTAACGGGTTGTGGGTAATGCTGGCACAGCTTCGCCAACGTTTTACCCAGGCCCAGGTTTTCAATCTTTAGGGCGTAATCATCGCGATAATTTTTTAGCAGGCTAATGCCATTAAACGCCGCATCGTAGATGTACCAACGGTCGCCGCTCTTATACAGACGCAGCAACATGTGGCGCACTTCTTGTTGCATGGACATGTCAATCTCTATGGCCACCTTGCTGCCGCTATTGTTGTAGGTAGTGGCGCGTATAGACCATTCTCCTGTGTGCCAGGTTTGCAAGGAGTCAGCTTGGCCATGCCTGAGTTGGCGGTTAAAGCACTGTATAAAGCGCTTTTTTTGTTTCAGGCTGGCCCGTTTCCAATGATCACCTAGCACCAGCTTACTCATTCGCTCCATATCCATAATGGGCTCAAGCTCTTGTTTGAGTATTTGGTTGATGTCTTTGAGGCTGGCATCGGTAAGGGCGGCCATGCGTTGGGATACTTGGGTAAATGTGTGGTTAATGAGTTGTTCAGGGTTGGCCAGAGCCAGGTTGCTGATCAGAACAATTAGACAGGGTAGAAAACGTAACATGCTGGCATCCATGGCAATGAACGGCCCATAAACGCAGGCTCCTGATCATTAAAGATAGCACATGGCGGGCTGATCATTATGGAAACACAGCAAAGGGCCTCCTGGCTTTAACCCCGTGGCCATTGCCAACTTAAAAATACTCAAAATTGTTAAGTTGGCCCTTAAGGTGGTCTTAATATTGGGGGTAGGCGGCTAATCTAGGTTGCGCATTAACATGATTTTATCACTGTGCTGATAGTGCTTGGGTTTGGGAATTAACACTTTAATACCCGCCCCCTGCGCCACGGCTTTGGGTTGTTGCTTGGTATCCAGCATGCCTTGCAGGGTAAAGCTCTGGTTGCCATCTGGGGTCATGAGTTCTAAGGCGTCCCCTTCGTGAAATTTGTTTTTCACATTTATGGTGAGGTAATCTGGGTGAATTTCCTGAATGACTTCCCCGACAATTTGCTGCTTAAGGCTTTCTGAGGTGCCACGCTCGTAATTCTGGTATTCATCATGCACATGGCGGCGATAAAAGCCCTCGGTGTAACCCCGATTAGAGAGGTTTTCTAGGGTGTCCATTAGGCCCATATCGAATTTTTCCCCCGCCAGGGCGTCATCTATGGCTCTACGATAAGTTTGTGCGGTGCGGGCCACATAATAATGGCTCTTGGTGCGTCCTTCTATTTTCAACGAGTGCACTCCCATGTCGACCAGGCGTTTAACGTGCTGAATGGCGCGTAGGTCCTTGCTGTTCATTATGTAAGTGCCGTGTTCGTCTTCAAAGGCTGGCATAAACTCATTGGGGCGACCTTCTTCCTGCAATAAGAAAATATCACTGCTGGTATCCCCTTCGCCTAGGGTGGGGGCACTGGTTTGTTTCGGCGACCAGGTGGCAGGAGCCGCGGTAGGGATAATGTCGCCCGATTCGGTTTCTTTAGCTTCGTGCGTATCATATTTCCAGCGACAGGCGTTGGTGCAGGTGCCTTGGTTGGGGTCACGCTTGTTGATGTAGCCAGACAGTAAACAGCGCCCGGAATAGGCTATGCATAAGGCCCCGTGCACAAATACCTCCAGCTCCATATCGGGTACCTGCATGCGAATCTCTTCAATTTCATCAAGGGATAATTCACGGGATAAAATAATACGCTCTATGCCCTGGCGCTGCCAAAATTTGGCGGTGGCATAATTCACCACATTGGACTGCACACTCAGATGCACCGGCATATCAGGCCATTTGTCGCGCACCATCATAATGAGCCCAGGATCCGACATGATGAGGGCATCGGGTTTCATGGCGATAACCGGCTCTATGTCAGCCATGTAGCTGTTCACCTTTTTGTTGTGGGGAGCGATGTTGCTGGCGATGTAAAACTTTTTGCCCAGTTCATGGGCCTGATTGATGCCAATGGCCAGATTATCTAAATCAAATTCATTATTGCGCACCCTTAAGCTGTATCTGGGCTGGCCGGCATATACAGCATCGGCCCCGTAGGCAAAGGCGTACTGCATATTTTTAAGGGTGCCGGCAGGGCTTAATAGCTCAATGGTCATAGTATTGGGTATCCGGAAAGAGGGCGGCGCGGGTGCAAACTGGGCGGACATTATGGGTCAAATAAGAGGCAGGAGGCTTGATCTGGATCAGCCCCCGAAAGGTTCAATGTAGAGTAGGCGTTTGAGCAACTTAGGTGGGTCGTCGATTTATTTGGTACTAGGCCGTGAGCTTCGAGATGCCTAGGGTTGGGCGTAAAACTGCAACAACAGTTGGGCGTAATCGTTTAACAGGGCGCTGCGGCTTTTCAGACTTTGCGCGTACATATCCAGATTGGGATAGCGGGATTCGGGCACCGCCATGTAGCGCGTTAACTTGGGCAGGGCCTTATTAAAGTGCCGGGTTTGTTGTTGGCGGTTCGAAATTTGTTCGCCTGGTGACAGAACCGGGTGTTTTTTTTGTAATTTGTTAATGGCGATCTTGTGTTGCAGTAAAAACAACAGGTCATCGCTGTGCCCCGAGTGGTCATCGCTGGCAAGGCTTAGACTGGCCAGCAAGTTCAAGCAAATACCCAGGGTGATAAATTTAATCATCGATGCAAATGCCTAATTGGCTCACGCCGTTATCGCGGCTTAGGGGAATGAGTTTTTTAATGGCGTCGGCGTGACTGACTTTTTCACATACTAGGTCAAACACGTCTTGTTCAAAATGTAACTGTCGTGCCCAAAGTTCGCTGTCTTCCTTGTTTTGCTGTTGCAGTTCAAATACTTCCAGCAGGCGCTCCTGAGTCATGGTTTGCATAGCTTGGGCATCATCGATGCTGTCATCCAGAATGCCTTGTATGCAGCTTTGCAGGGCAATCATAGCGTCCATGGCTGGGTAGGCGCCGTAACTATCATGTTGTGTTGGATCTGGTACCAGCTCATTGAGTACTTCAAGCTGCTTCTCGATGTTTTTCATGCTGCTTAACTGACCGCGCAAATATTCCCATACCTTGTTCAAGATTTTGCGGGATTGTTGGTATTGCTCGGGGCGCTCTTCGAGCTCACAAAACAATTGAAAATTTGGCAAGCTGCGCTCACAGATGGCGGCACAAAATGACAGTTGTTGCCAATGGTTAAGTGAATTTAAATCCATAAAGCCCTCCTTTTGGTGTTGCAGTATAACAGGCAATGCTTGCGCCCAAAAATGTTGGCTACATTAATTTGGCAGAAACTGTCTATAAAATAATCACTTAGCACGGATTTTTTGCGCAATTGAAAATTACGTCTAGTTTTATAACTAGTGAGGAGTCTTAAACATAAGGGCAAATAGACTGGGGTGAGGTTGGTGTGCGTTAGGCGGTAGCCACTGATTTTAAAAATAATTTAGGGTGATTGATTAGGGGTAGTCGCTAGCGCTCTGGCAGTAAAGTGCGCTAGCAGTCATACGCTCTAATGAATAAGAGGTGAAGAATGGCTAACCATATTTTTATTCTAGCGACCGTCATGTTACTGGCCGGCATTTTCGGCGGGCTAGTAAACTATTACATGTACGGTGAAAATGATCCGGATGCTATCAGTTTACCCAGGTGCCTGGTGGTGGGCATAGGTGCCGCCTTCCTGGTGCCGGTGATTCTTGATTTGGTCAACAGTGAGCTTATTCTGGAGACTCAGGGAGACCCCTCAAGGCTATTAATCTTTACCGGCTTTTGTCTTATTTCGGCCATTGCCAGCCGATTTTTCATCACCAATATGTCCGACCGAATTTTGGATGCCGCTCGACATGCCAAAGAGCAATCGGAAACCGTGCACCACGATTTGCGCATCATTAAAAATGAACTGCTGCCATTAATCGATACCGAAACCGAACAAGAGTTAGAGCCAGAAGACGAACCAGAAATCATGCAGATGGAGGAGGAGCTGGATGTCACCAGTGCCACCGCCTTAAAAATGCTGGCCACCGGCCGCTATATCTTTAGGTCGTTACCGGGTTTGTGCCGTGAGTCCAACAACGATGAATCAACCATGTTGCAAACTCTGGGAGTGTTGGTCACTCGCAGTATGGCGGGCAAAGTTAGTGGTAAAAATGGTATTCGTTGGCACATCACAGAGAAGGGCCGTCGGGTACTAGAAAGCCAAATGTAAAGATGGGGTATTGAACAGGATGTTCAGTTCCTCAAATGTTCCTGCGAGGCAAGCAGTCTTTGTGTTTGCCCAATTGTACAGGCCTTAAGGATTAAGATACCGACCATGAGTGATCAACTCGCTAAAGCAAGGATAGCTGTTTGCTTAATCTTGGGACTCACCTTCAGTTCCTGGGTGTGGTCGGCCGATGACGAAAGCACGCCACCAAAAGATCCGCAAAGTAAAATTGTTCCCACCAGTGCTGCCTCTGATGTTCGTATCATCATTGATATTTCCGGCTCCATGCGTCAAAACGACCCGGAAAACCTTCGTGTACCCGCGCTAAATTTAATTGTTGAGTTATTGCCCGAAGGCTCCCAGGCCGGAGTGTGGACATTTGGTCAATGGGTCAACATGTTAGTGGCCCCGGATAAGGTAGATGAAAAATGGCGAGAAAATGCCAAGTTGAAAGCCAAGACCATCAACAGCCATGGTCTGCGTACGAATATCGGCGAGGCCATGGAGAAGGCTACCTGGAAATTTGAAAAAGATGGCCAGTATGAGCAACATGTCATCTTGTTAACCGATGGTCTGGTGGATATCGCAAAGGAAAATGATCCACAGCAGGCGCAAAAGAATGAAGCGGAACGCAGCCGCATTATGACCCAGGTATTGAAGCAATATCAGGATTTAGGGGTGAAAGTTCATACCATCGCCTTGTCAGAAAATGCCGATAACATCTTGCTGGAAAAACTGTCGTTAACCACTGACGGCATGAGTGAGGTGGTAAATAACTCAGAGCAATTAGTAAAAGCCTTTCTAAAAGCCTTTGAAAAAGCCGCTCCGGTGGCGGCCGAACAAGTGCCGTTGGCGCCGGATAATACCTTTGAAATTGACGAAAGTGTGCAGGAATTTACCGCGCTTATTTTCCGTAAAAAAGGCTCCCCCCCCAGTCAATTAACCACCCCGGATGGCCAGGTCATCAGCCAAATAAAGTCGGCCGACAATGCCCGCTGGTTTAGCGAATCGGTGTACGACCTGGTGACCATACAAACTCCCCAAGCTGGCACCTGGAAAATTCTGGCTGATTTAGACCCGGATAACCGCGTCACGGTGGTCAGTGATTTAAAGATGGAAATACTGAACCTGCCCACTTCGCTCTTTCCAGGTCAGCAGGTGGACTTTGAAGTGTATCTGCATGAAGACGGCGAGATACTCACCAATCAAGATTTTTTACGCTTGATGACGGTGGAAATGAAGATGACCGCCGAATCGGGCCGCAGTGGCAGCAAGCAAATTAGCGACCCGGAGAATATTCCTGAAGATGGCCGTTTTAAGGAAAGCATTAAACGTTTAAATAGTGAAGGCCAGTACGAACTGCAAATTACCGTAGATGGCAAAACCTTTCAGCGTATGCGTAAAGAATATATTCAGGTGCGCCAGCCCATCGGTTTTGAAATTCGCAAACGTTTACACAATGGCGCCATGGCGTATGCGGTGCGAGTGATTCCCCAAGTGCCCGACATCGAAGTGGCCAGAACTCGCGTCATTGCCAAATTAAAAGGCCCAGACCAGCACTCCATTATTCAGGCGGTTCCCTGGATTGAAGAAGGTGTTTGGGAGTCCATTATCGAAGCAGGCAAGGGCCCGGGCATTTATGAGATGGCTTTAAATGTGAAAGGCCGTTTTGGGGTGGATCAGGAGTTTCGCATTAAACCCGACCCCATAGTGTTGGTTTTCCCGATCCCAGAAGACTTTACCCATGAATATTTTGTTCAAGAGGAAATTACCCCAGAACAAATGCAAGAACTGGCACAAATACCAGACGCCACAGACCCTATGGGAAATGAGCCTGCTCAAGGTGATGAGGCAGCTTCAAACGAAAAAGCTGAAGAACCGGTGACACAAGAGCAGCCACCAACCGATGAAGCCGTGACGGATGCCCAGGGTGAAGAGATGGCAGAAGAGGCCATGGAAGAGGACGAAGCTATTCCATTTTGGCTGTACATCTTAATTCCCGTGTTAACTCTGGTATTGGGTTTGGCAGGCTTCTTTATTTTCCGTCACTTCTCTAAAAAGAAGTCTTCAGAGCCATTAGACGACGCCCCTAGTACAAATAAATCAGAAGGCATGTCGGCCCCACCACCGGAGGTTAGTTTAAACGACGGCATGGACGATGAAGAGTTTGACGAAGACTTTGACTTAAGTGACGTTGATGATGACGAAGAATTAGACGGCCTGGATGATTTAGACTTGTCCAACGACGATGACACGAATGATGCTGAAGACGTAGTGGATGATGTGGTTGAGGAGGCGGAAGATGTTGAGGATGACATTCCTGACTTTGACGAAAACTTTGATATAGACGCCGATGTGGAGCCCGAAGAAAAAATCAGCGCAGTGGATGACGAAGAAACCACCGCCGCCATCGACGAATTGGACAGTGTACTGGATAGCCTAACGGACGACGAAGAGATTGAGGAAATTGAAGAAGATATCCCTCAGCTGGAAGACGAAGTGATTCCTGAGCCAGAGCCAGCTGCACAAGAAGCAGAGGATGACTTCAACCTGGATGATGAAGATGATTTTAACATAGAGGATGATGATGACTTCAACCTGGACGATGAAGCCAGTGCAGATGCCGGCGATACCCTAACCGAGCTTGAACCCGCACAAGACGATGAAGAAACGACTGAAGACGCTGATGAAGAAGACACCACAGATGGTGAAGCCGCAATTGATGAAGCCCTAGCTAATTTAGAGAGTGAATTGGACGATATAGATGTGGATGCATTGGCGGACGATGACGAACCAAAAGATCAATAAATAGCCCTTACAGTATTGAGTAAACGCCCCCCCTCACTAAAAGCTAGGCAAATATTACTGAGTTTTTTCAAGTAGGTTCTCTTGGGCCACCTGCAAGCCCCCACATATTAGTTCAGCGTCAAAGCACTATTCTTCGTGAGCGTGACTAATGAGAGTGTTGGGTCGGGAGGGTCTTGTTCACTGATGTCCAGCCTCTAACGCTGGCGGGTTTAGGTAGGCATATGCACAGGGCAAGGTCGCGTATTATGGCTCATAGTGGCTATATTAAAGGTTTTCGGTCGGCGAAAAATCAGCAAAGTTGTACATTTGGGACAGTGAATTGTAGGGCTTGGCCAGTGTTAATATTGGTCTGCTAGGGTAATATGCCGCAAATTGTTATCCATATTGAGCAAAACATGAAATTTTCCGGTACTAAAGAATACGTTGCCACCAGCGAGTTGCAGATGGCGGTTAATGCCGCGATCACCCTACAACGCCCACTGTTAATCAAGGGTGAGCCGGGTACCGGTAAAACCATGTTAGCCGAACAATTAGCCGAAGCCTTGGATACACCGCTTATTCAGTGGCACATAAAGTCCACCACTAAAGCCCACCAGGGTTTGTACGAATACGATGCCGTGTCTCGTTTGCGTGATTCACAATTAGGCAATGCCGATGTGAATGATATTGGTAACTACATTAAAAAAGGTAAACTTTGGGAAGCCTTCACCGGTGATAAACCACCTGTATTGTTGATCGATGAGATCGACAAGGCCGACATTGAATTCCCTAACGATCTATTGCTTGAACTGGATAAAATGGAGTTTTTTGTTTACGAGACCCAAGAGCGCATCGTAGCCAAGCATCGTCCCATCATCATTATCACCAGTAACAATGAAAAAGAGTTACCCGATGCTTTCTTGCGTCGTTGTTTCTTCCACTACATTGATTTCCCTAATAAAGAAACCATGCAAAAAATTGTTGATGTACATTACCCTGACATTAAAAAAGATCTATTGGCAGAAGCCATGGATGTGTTCTTTGATTTGCGTAAAGTACCTGGTCTTAAGAAGAAGCCTTCTACCTCAGAGCTGGTTGACTGGCTGAAACTGTTGCTGGCCGACGATGTGGACCCGGAAACTTTGCGCAGTAAAGAAAACTCTATTCCACCTTTGTACGGTGCCATGGTAAAAAATGAGCAAGATGTCGAGCTCTTACAAAAACTGGCGTTTATGACTCGCCGTAAAGGTTAATGAAACATGTTGGTTGATTTCTTTCAAACCATGCGTGAATACCGCATACCCTGTTCCATACGGGAGTATCTGGATTTAATTAACGCCGTTAAACATCGCTTAGCCTTTGCTGACCTGGATGACTTCTATCAATTGAGTCGTATTTGTTTGGTAAAGGATGAGCGCCATTTTGATAAATTCGATAAGGCCTTTGCCCATTATTTTAAGGGCATAGACACCCTAGATAGCATTCTCACCAGTGCTAAGGGTATTCCTGAAGAGTGGATGAAATCCGAGTTTGAACGTATGTTCAGCAAGGAAGAAATGGATGCCATCGAAGCCCAGGGCGGTTTCGATGAACTCATGAAAAAATTCCGTGAGCGCCTGGAAGAGCAGGAAAAGCGTCACCGTGGTGGCAACAAGATGATTGGCACCGGCGGTACATCGCCCTTTGGCAATGACGGTTACAATCCTGAAGGCATGCGCGTCGACCAGGGCCGCAGTCGCCATAAAAAAGCCATCAAAGTCTGGGAGAAACGCAACTACCGTAACCTGGATGACGACGTAGAGCTGGGCATTCGCAACATTAAAGTGGCCTTGCGACGCTTGCGTAAGTTTGTGCGCCAGGGTGCTGAAGAAGTGCTGGATCTGGACGATACCATTAGCTCCACCGCGAGTAACGCAGGATTCCTGGATATTAAGCTGGTGCCTGAGCGTCATAATGCGGTGAAGGTATTATTGTTTTTCGATATTGGCGGCACCATGGATCCGTTTGTGAAGATCTGCGAGGAGCTATTCTCTGCGGCCCGCACCGAATTCAAGCACATGGAGACCTATTATTTCCATAACTGCCTTTATGAAAGTGTTTGGAAAGACAATATTCGTCGCAACCACGAACGCACTATGACTTGGGATTTATTACGAAAGTATACCAAGGACTACAAAGTGATTTTTGTGGGTGACGCAATGATGGCGCCCTACGAAGTGACCCATGTGGGCGGCAGTGTAGAGCACTGGAACGATGAAGCCGGCGCCGTTTGGTTACAGCGAGTGCGTGAAACTTTCGATAAAGTGGTGTGGTTAAATCCTGTGCCTGAAGATCAGTGGGGCTGGAGCGGCTCTTTAAATGCAGTGCGAGACATTTTTGAAGAAGATATGTTTCCGCTTACGGTAAACGGATTGGAAGACGCCATGCGCCAACTAACTCGTTAACCGCATAACAAGCGCCATACATTAAACCCGGTAATTATGAGCTAGCAGCCCATAGTTACTGGGTTTTTTTATGTTCATGAATGAACAGTATCCTGAAATTGCAGGAGCAAATCTTAGGGTTGTGTAGGTGAGGAGGTGGACCATTGCGGTCAGTGGCAATCAAACTGGTACTTTGATACTACAAACCTATGTTGCATCTATTTACCCCCTAGGTAACAATACGCCAAGAGATGTTACATATAATTACAAAAAAAATAATAAAAATAAGGGTCTAGCGTGAAGGCAATCCGTTCCTCTATTACAGCCACGCTGTGTTTGTTCAGCTTATTGGCTTCAGGCCAGGTATTTGCGGCCGATCAAGCTGGCCTAGATGCCAGTATCGAAACTCTAAAATCCGAAGTGGTGAGCCTGAATCAGGAGTTGTTTGAACTTGAAGAACAATTGCTTTATCCCGCCACTACCGAATTTGCCGTATTTGTATCCATGGAAGCGGTGGACGACTTTGCCGTCTCTGCCATAAAACTAAACCTGGATACTCAGGATATCACGTCTTATCTGTACTCTAGTCAACAGGTGGAGGCTTTGCGCCGTGGTGGCATTCAAAAGATATTCATCGGTAATTTAAAGCCTGGTTTGCATAAATTAACCGCCGAAATTTTAGGTAAGGATGACGATGGCCGCTCGTTAAAACGTACAGTCATGGCTGAGTTTGGTAAGGCCCGTTCCAGCAAGTACCTGGAAATTAAAATCAGCAACAATGAAAAACAAAATCGACCAGACTTCGCCATCGTAGAGTGGAAATAGCATGCGTTGGTTTTTGTTGATCGCCTTTGCGATCAGTCCCTGTGTGCTGGCCGAAGATTTATTGCCCGAGCAGTATCGAGCCAGCGGCCAAGATGCCTTGTATGGCCAGGCTCTATTTAGCTTGCATTCCGGTGAATATCAAAAGGCCCTGGGCTTAAACCAGGCCTTGCAAAAACACCGACATAGAAATACGCCGCTTCTTAAGATCCAACAGGCTACCGCCCAGCTGGGCTTGGGGATGAGCCAACAAGCAAAAAAACACTATAAAAAACTGCTCACGGCCGAATCAAATAAACTGATTTCCCACGGCACCCGTGCCCAGGCTTGGTTTTATCTAGCCAAGCATTTTTATAATAAGGGAATGTGGCCAACTGCCTTGCAGGCTATCCATCAAGTAAAAGGTGTGCATTTAAACCCTCAGCTTAAAGATGAATTTCATTTTATCGCCGCCACCCTTGAATTATTCCAAGGCAAAGCCAAGCTCGCCGACACACATATATTAGCCATCAGTACTCAGAGTATGTGGGCGGCCTACGCATTTTTAAACCTGGCGGTGAGCTATACCGAGCGGGATGTGCATATTAACCAGGTGGACGCGGTATTTGAAAAAGCCAAGATGCTCACCAAATATACCCAGCATCCTGAAAGTTTGGAGGACAAAATTAATCTCATGGCAGGGCAGTTTTTTTTCGCCACAGGCCGTGGGCGCAGTGCCATCAAACATTTAAAAGCAGTGAGTCTGGATGGGGCATTCACGTCTAAGGCGCTGCTCACTTATGGCTGGGCCTTAACCGAACAATGGCAATACCACGATGCCTTGCAACCTTGGTACATGCTCAAGACCAATCATTCGCCGCTCAACCAGGATGTACAAGAAACCCTCATTGCCATTCCTCATTTGCTAGAAAAACTCAATGCCAAAGTCATGGCTCTGGGCGCCTTTGATTACGCCAGTGAACAATATGAGATGATTTATAAGCAGTTAGAAGAAAGTGCTAAGCGATTAAATACTGGCGAATTTATTGAGCCTTTACTGGCCCAGCAAATACCGGACAAATGGGGGGCATTTGCTCCCATCGATCTATCTTTACCCAATCACCCAGATCGAATTTATTTAAAAGACGTTATGAGTAAAAGCTATTTTCAGGGAGAGCTTAAAAACCTCAGGGACTTGCATGTAATGCGTTCCCAGCTTAACTCCGGAATCGAGCAACTAAATGCCTTTGATAAGGTTCAAATAGCCCGACGCGACGAATACCAACAAGTAAAAAATGAAAAACGCATTAACCTCACCAGTCGCCAATTGTTAAAGCTAAATAAGCGTTATAAAGCCCTGCGTGCCACTATAGATAAAGCTTTCAAAAATCCCAGTGGTGTGGGTTTGGCATCGGAATTTGAAAAAAGCCAATTGGCAAGTTTCAAACAGTTGAAAACAGATTTTGAAGCTCTGGATAAAAACAGACATTACCTTAAACGCCTACGCCGTGTGGAAGGGGTTTTAAAGTGGGCTCTGTCCCAGCGTTATTATGAGCGTAAAAAAGAGGTGTCCAAAAACCTGGCCATACTTGATGGGAAAATAAAAAACACTGGCAATCAGCTTAAGGCAGCCAAATTGGCCTTTAGGTCGTCACCAAAAAGCTTTAATGGTTTTGATAAGAAGATCACTCGTTTGCGCACTCAGTATCAACAACAGTTGAAACGCCTGGATGTTGTCTACCAAAAGCAACGAGAAAAAGTGGGAGGGATCGTCAAGCTTGATATCAAGAAGCGCCAAAAGTTAGTGATGGACTATCAGCTACAAGCTCGCCTGGCGGCAGCTCGATTATTTGATGAGACCTCAAACAAACACAGGGTTGTGGCCGGTGCCGAGGTAAGACAATGAATAAGCCCCTAATTATTGTGCTTAGCAGCCTTTTGTTGTTCGCTTGCGCCAACCAGCCACAAAATGTAATCAGTTCAGGGCAAGATTTAACCGGCAAGAGCATTAGTAACATTCGCCCTGTAGGGGTGCGACTGGCTAAGATGCCAGCTCCGGAAATTAATACACAAAAAGCCATCGCCAAATATCAACACTTCCTGGAGATTTCTCCTAAAAATGATACTAGGGTGCATGTACTGCACCGATTGGCCGATTTAAAGCTCATGGATATTGAAGAATTACTCAGTGAAGACCCTGAGTTATTGGATGCCAAGCAAGTTCATAAAGTGTACAAACAAGCCATAGACACTTACCAAAAGGTACTCACCTTATTCCCAAATCGCCGTGATAGTGACATGTTGTTATACCAGCTTGCCAAGGTATACATGTTAAAAGGCGATACCGATGCTGCACTGAAAGCACTGGATACCCTGACAAAAAACTTTCCTAACTCCCCGTTAGTAGTGGAGGCGCAATACCGTCGTGGCGATATGCAGTTTTATGGTTTGCAGTTTTCCCAGGCCCAGCAATCGTTTGCTTATGTGGTTCAGCATAAAAACAACAATCGCTTTTATACCAGCGCGCAATATATGCGAGGCTGGAGTCAATATAAATTGCGTAAAAATCAAGACGCCCTTACTTCATTTATGGGGGTGATCGACAGTCGTTTTAAAAATACAACCGCCATAGTGACCGCTTCCAAAGGTGATAGGGAGTTGTTGGATGATACTGTAAGAGTCATGAGTATGATTTTCGCCAATGACCACGGTCATCGGGAAATAGTAAAACTGTTTAAGCGCATGGGATCTCGTCATTACGAGTATTTACTTTACGATGCGTTGGCTGAATATTACATCAACAAACGTCAGTATTCAGATGCGGCAAAAACTTATAAGGCGTTTGTGAGCGCTAACCCTCAAGATGTACTAGCCCCGGCCTTCTATTTGAATATTGTTAAAAGCTACAAGATGGCCGGTTATGTGGATCAAGTACTGAAACACAAGATGGCCTATATCGAAAACTACGGGGTAAACAGTCTTTATTGGAGTTTATTTGACGAAGACATAAAGGAAATGATTCGCCCTAACCTGAAAGGGTATACCTCAGAATTGGCTCAGTATTATCATTCTAAGGGACAAAAAACCAAGAACCTTAAAAGAAAATTCAACGCTCTGTTAACTGCTGCCAGATGGTATCAGGAATACATAGATACCTTTCCAAATGATAATAAACTGGGTGAAATGTATTTCCTAAAAGCGGAAGCCCTATACGATGTGGGTCGGGTTGAGGATGCCATCGCTGCTTATGTGAGTGGTGGTTTTGATACCATTTATCATCAGCACTCTGAAGAGTCGGCCTTTGCTGCTTTGGTGGCCTTTAATCGTATGATTTCCAAGAGCAAGGGAGAGGAAAAAACGGCCTGGTTGGAGCGCAAGGTGGATACCGCACTAAGGTTTGCCGATGTCTATCCCTACAATAAAAATACAGTTCAAGTATTAGCAAGGGCTGCCCAAGGTCTATTTAGTCTTAATAAATTCGCCTTGGCGGCCAGTACGTCTGCTCGAGTATTGTCATCGGGTGGAGCAAGTGTGAAGCAAAAATCTGTGGCTTACCTTATTCAGGGCCATAGTCACTTTGACTTGGAAGAATATAAACCTGCCGAAATAGCTTATCTGGCAGCACTTGATTTGAAAAAGGTTAAAAAATCTGAATTAAAAGATGTGCGAGAAAAATTGGCCGCTAGCATTTATAAACAAGGTGTAGCCTGGGTTGAAAAAGGAGACCTAGATAAGGCAGTTACTGATTTTATGAGGGTGGGCGAAGTGGTACCTGAATCTCCTATTCGTATTACGGCTCACTACGACGCGGCGGCCTATCTGATGAAAAAGCAGCAGTGGTCAAGGGCCGAGCAGATATTGCTGAGTTTTCGTGAGTTATTTCCCAAGCATAAGTTAGTGAAAGACATTCCTTCCAAGTTAATTGTGGCCTATGAAAATATGTCTCAGTGGAAAAAAGCTGCGTTTGAACTACAAAATATTTGGCGCTTTGGACGCAATAAAGAAAAACAGCGTATCGCACTGTTTCAGGCCGCAGAATATTACGAGAAGGCAGAGGATATTAACAATGCCATGTCTATGCTCAAGCGGTATGCCCACAATTACGCCAAGCCTTTTGATGCTCAGTTGGAAGCCATTAACAAACTGGAAGCACTTTATCTGGTTCAAGAAAATCATGAAAAGCGCAAATACTGGCTTAATAAACTTATTGCTGCCGATAGTAAATCGGGCAAAGACCGCTCCGATCGTTCCCGCTTCCTGGCTGCCAAGGCCTCCTTTAGCCTCGCCGATTATGAGCGACAGGCTTATGCACAGATTAAGTTAACCTTGCCCTTGCAAAAAAGTCTGGGCAAGAAAAAAGTGGCTCTAAAACTCACGTTGGATGCGTATCAGCGTACCGCCAAGATGAAGGTTCAAGAATTCACCACGGCGGCTACCTTTCAGATTGCCGAAATATATGGCCAGCTGTCTCGTGATTTGATGAGTTCGCAGCGACCACCAGGTTTGGACGAATTGGAACTTGAAGAATACGAGTACCTATTGGAAGACCAGGCATTTCCGTTTGAAGAGTATGCCATCAATATTCACGAAACCAATATTAAACGCAGTTGGGATGGTTTGTATGATGACTGGATTTCAAAAAGTATTGGTTCTTTATCCAAGTTAATGCCAGCTCGCTACGGCAAAGAGGAGGTAAGTTACGATGTTATTGCTGAAATACACTAGTTTGATCGGTGTCTTGTTGATATTGAGCGGGTGCCTAAGTGGTAACGTGAAGCATCAGGTATCGGCCAATGTGGAATCTCAAGTAATTGAGATTCCAGCTCAGGCGGCACTTGATTTTAAGCTGGCCATAGGACATCTCAATGATGGCAAACTGGCCAAGGCTCAAACCGTTTTGGAAAAAATGACAAAGGACTACCCCCAGCTGGCGGGCCCCTATGCAAATTTAGGCGTAGTATACAGTCGCCAGAATAATTGGCAGGAGGCTCAGTTAGTCTTGGAAGAGGGGAACAAAAAAAATAGCCGTAATATAAAAATACTTAATCAGCTGGGGTTTGTTTACCGCCAACTTGGAGAGTTTGATCAGGCCGAGAAAAGTTACCTGGCAGCTATTAAAGAAGCGCCGGCAAATGCAACCGCTTATAAAAACCTAGGTATATTGTACGATATTTATATGGGGAAATTTGTTCAAGCCAGTGAGTATTACCAAAATTACCAGGGCATGATGGATAAACCAGACCGCAAGGTGGCGGGTTGGATAGTGGATATCAATCGCCGGGCGGGCATTAAAACCCAAATAGCGTCCGAGGTGAGTCGATGAAAATTCTATTGGTGCTGGTGACAAGCCTGATTGTTTTCTCAAGCGCTCACGCCAAGCAAAAAATTACCCGCTTAGAGGGAATTAAAATCAAGGCGGACAACGAAGCGCCCCAAGTGATGTACATCATTCCCTGGCAATCGCCGGAAGGCGCCGAACGCTTGTATAGCCCCATATCAGGGGGAGAAGTGCAGCGCCTCAAGCCCATCGATCCGTACACGTTTGAATTGGAGTTGGGGTTGCACCAGCAATGGGAAAATCCACCTGAAGTGGCCGTTGACCTAGTACCATAATCGTAATTTAATGGTGCATGGTTACAAGAAATTACAGATTGTAATAGTAAATAACAATAACGAGATTGTCGGTTTAACTCTTTAGGCCGAATTAACACAAAAATAATAATTCATTAGAGGAAGTATACTATGGATACTCTTATTCGCTTTTTTCAAGACGGTGGTGTTTTCATGTACCCCATCGCCATTATTCTGGTGATTGGTTTATCAATCGCCATCGAACGTTTGCTTAGTATTTCCTCGGCCAAACGTAAAAACCGCGCTGCCTTTGAAGACATGCTGCCCATGATTCAACGTAAGGACTTTAAGGCGGCTTTAAAATATGCAGGGCAAAGTGATAGCGATATAGCCAACATTTATGGCGCAGGCATAGCACGTATGCCCAGCAGCAGTCGTCGTGAAGACATTGAATACGCCATGGATGAAGGTCTTATGGAGACCACGCCTAAGCTTGAAAAGCGTACCGGCTATATTGGAACCCTGGCAAATATATCCACGCTCATGGGGCTGTTGGGTACTATTATCGGTTTGATTGCAGCCTTTACCGCAGTTGCCACCGCCGCCCCTTCTGAAAAAGCCACTCTGTTATCCCAGAGTATTTCTGTGGCCATGAATACCACGGCCTTTGGTTTGATTTCAGCGATTCCATTGTTGTTGGCGCACACAATCTTGCAAGCGCGTACTGCTGAGATTATTGATAGTTTGGAAATGGCATCCGTTAAATTTTTGAACATCATTACCGAACGTAAACCAACGGCTCAAGCTCAATCTGCTGCCCCTAAAGTAGCCAAGTAACGCAGGCTTGTGGAGGTTGGTTTATGAGACGCCGTAGAAAAGCACAAGAAGATACCGAACTGGATATTACCTCTTTCATGAACCTGATGATTATCTTGGTTCCGGTTTTGTTGATCAGTATGGTGTTTAATCAAATTACCGTACTTGAATTAAGATTGCCGTTGGAGCAAGAGCTTAAGGAACAGGATTTAAATCCTGATGACTTATCTCTGGAAGTGATCATTCGTGAGGATGGCTTTAAGGTGAACCTAGGTCCCTTGAACATAGAAAGTATTGATAAAAAAGATGGTAAGTTTGATATCAAACACCTTTCCATGGTTTTACAAACCATGAAAAAGAAGTTGGGTAACGAGCGTAAAGACATCGTTATCTTGTCAGAGCAAGACATTGATTATCAAGTGATCATAGCAGTGATTGATGCTGCCAAATCTTTTCAGGCTGTGGTGGCGGCCAGTGTGGTAAATGCCGTGTTATTTCCTGATGTATCCCTTGGTGATGCCCCTGACGTGGAGGTGAAGTCATGAGCTCAGCTAAAGTGAAACGCCAGGCGCGCAAGGCCCGACGCACTAAAAAGGATGCCACCCTAAACCTGGTATCGTTAATGGATATTTTCACTATCATGGTGTTCTTCTTGATGATGAACCAGAGTGATGTGGAAGTCATGAATAATGATGACATCACCTTGCCCGATAGTATTACTCAGGCTCAGCCATTAAACACAGTTAATTTAATGGTGAGTGGTAGCGATATTATTGTACAAGGTCGTTTGGTGGCATCGGTAAAAGATGTGTTGGCTATGCCGCTGGAGCAAGAGTTAATTCCTGAATTGCAAAAAGAACTGACCTATTTGGCCAGTAAAACCCAAGCCAGCGCAACAGAATTGGAGTTAGGGCGTCCCATCACCATCATGGGTGATAAGGGTATACCTTATAAAGTATTGAAACGTATTATGGCCACCTGTCAGAAAGCGAAATACACTCAAATCTCTCTTGCCGCCCAGAAAAAAGAAGTTAAGGAGGCGTAATGAGCAGTCTGACATATCGTACTCCTGAATTGCCTTGGGCAAATGGGAAGCAAGAGCATCTATTTAAGCTGATTTTGATCACTTTTTTAGCGGTAACCTTGGTCATGGGGGTCGTCGTTCCCAATATTAGTTTGCCAAAAATTGAAAGGGAAAAGCTTGAAAAAGTACCAGCTCAACTGGCTAAGGTAATTAAGCGCAAAAAGGAAGCGCCTAAACCCAAGCCAAAACCCAAACCCAAATTAATAGAGAAAAAAATAGAGAAAAAAATCGAACCCAAGAAAAAGGAAGCAGTGAAGCCCAAGCTAAAACCCAGGGTAGTGGCGAAGCCTAAACCCAAACCTAAGCGAGTGGCCAAAAAAGAAAGAAGCCCTGAACGTATCAAGGCCGCCAAAGCCAAGGCGAAAAAATTAATTGCTAATTTTTCCAGTGACTTGAGCGACATGCAAAGCATGCTGGATATGTCTTCCTTGGCCATGGATAGCTCCAGTTTGAACAATGCAGGGGCGGCCGCCACTGTGGTAGGTACCGTGGTCGATCAAGCTGCGGTGGGACGCATTGGTGGTATCGATGAAACCACTTTGACTCGATCTACCGGAGCCGAGCAATTGGCAGTAGCAGATCGTGATACCACTAAGGTGAAGGAACTGGCTAAGGACGTGATGTCGGCGCCACAAGATAAAAAGCTGGCAGGCATGTCACGCTCGCAAATGCAGATTAATCGCGTATTTGAGCGTAACTTGTCGCGTTTCACACGCATCTATAAAAAGGCGTTGCGCAGCAATCCGGCACTAGAAGGTACTGTTACCCTAGGGGTGACCATTGCCGCCAGTGGTGATGTGAGCAGCTGTAAAATTAATGCCAGTGACTTGCAGGATAAAAAGGTTGAGAAGCGAATGGTGATGACGTGCAAGATGTTGTCATTTGATACTGCTCGAGCAGCAGACAGCTTTGAGTTTCCGCTCACGTTTGCACCCTAAGTAAAATATGCCTTTATAGCCCCACAAGGAAGTGGTGCTCTAAGGGCAATCCTCCTGCGCCTCTGGTGCGGCTTTTTGAAAGGCTGTGATGGAGTTACAGTGTTTCCAAATCCCGCGAATTAACGGGTAGTCATTCATATCACATTCAAAACGCAGGGCATTATAGACTTGGGGTATCAGGCAAACATCCGCAAGGGTTGGGCTTGAACCAAAACAAAACTGTCCCTGACAATCCAATTGTTGTAATGACTGCTCCAACGCACAAAACCCTTGGGCGACCCAGTGTCGGTACCATTGCATTTTCTTCGATTCATCCAACGCTAAATCGTTTTTTAAATATTTGACCACCCTAAGATTATTCAATGGATGGATTTCTATGGATACTTGGTATGCCAAAGCTCGCACTTGGGCTTTTGCCAATGCCTTTTTAGGCAACAGGGCAACTTGTGGGTATTCTTCTTCCAGCCATTCGATGATGGCCAGGGATTGAGTTAACAACTTGTCTTCAACGGATAATACCGGCACTAACCCTTGTGGATTTAGTTGCCTAAAAGATAGATCTGTTTGTTCATCCGTTAGCAAGTTTACCGGCACACTTTGCCATTCAAGACCTTTCAACTGCAGGGCAATACGTAGCCGGTAGGCGGCAGAAGAACGGTAATAACCATAAAGCTTCATGGTAGCGACGCTTCCTGTGCAGCGTAAACATATGGCGTTACCTTTTGGTGAATCTGTCCAAAAATAGATGCGCCGCGATCATCCAGCATTTCAATTTTAACCTCGTCCCCAAAGTGCATGAATTCGGTAGTGGCCTTACCCTGGGCCAGTATTTCCAACATGCGCACCTCTGCCAAGCAGCATGAGCCGTTACTGCGATCCACATTAGAGACCGTACCCGAGCCAATAATGGTGCCCGCGCACAGTGGGCGGCTCTTGGCGGCATGGTGAATCAGTTGAGGGAAATTGAAGGTCATGTCTATGCCTGCATTGGGTTGGCCAATTAATGTGTCATTAAGCAAAGCCCGCAACGGTAAGTGCAGTTTGCCATCTGACCAATATTCTTCCAGTTGATCTGTTGTCACGGCCACCGGAGAGAAGCTGCTGGATGGCTTGGCCTGATAAAACCCAAAACCCTTCGCCAGCTCCCCTGGGATTAAATTGCGCAGGGACACATCGTTCACCAGCATCAATAGCTTAATGTGGTCCTGGGCATCCTTGACGGATATCCCCATGGGAACATCGTCCACTATGATGGCCACCTCCGCTTCAAAATCTATGCCCCAGGACTCGTCCAATACCGGTATGTCTTCTCTTGGGCCCAGAAAAGTATCCGAGCCTCCCTGGTACATGAGCGGGTCTGTCCAAAAACTTTCCGGCATAGTGGCGTTTCTGGCTTTGCGTACCAGCTCCACATGATTCACATAGGCGCTGCCATCGGCCCAGTGAAAGGCTCTGGGCAATGGAGATGCGCAGTGCAAACTATTGAAAGGTTTTCCTGTTAATGTACCTGCGGTTAAGTTGTCATAAATAGTTTGTAATTTCGATTCGCAACTCTGCCAGTCATCCAAGGCTATTTGCAGGGTATTGGCAATTTGGGGAACCGCCACACATTTATCCATGGTTTGATTTACCACTACTAATTGGCCGTCCCGACCAGCCTGTAAAGATGCCAGCTTCATTTAGTTTCCTGTGATATTAGTAGACGTAATTTAAATCCCACAAAATATATGAGAGGTTAATCGGCGGCCTTAAAACTGCCGTCGTGTAGCCAGGCAGCGTGGTGTGGTGCCTGTTTGGTTTTATCCCACTCTTCGATCATGGCCGGTGCCACCTCGTGAAGTTTTTTTAGCATGCCCGGGGCTGCGGTATTTACCGCCAGTTCCAGGCGGTGGCCATTTGGGTCAAAAAAATAAATGGATTTAAAGATGGTGTGTTCCACGGGGCCAAGTACTTCAACCCCGGCGGCTTCAATTTTTTGTTTGGCCAAATGCAATTCATCCAGGGTATTTAGTTCGAAGGCAATGTGTTGCACCCAAGGGGGAGTATTGGGGTCTTTTTGCATTTTTGGCGAGTTAGGCACTTCAAAAAACGCGAGAACATTACCCTGCCCAGCGTCCATAAATACATGCATGTAGGGATCGGGAGCTTTAGTAGAAGGCACTTCGTTTTCTGCGATGGCCAATTTAAAATCCATGTTTAATACTTGCTGATAAAACGCCACGGTTTGTTTGGCGTTATGGCAGCGATAGGCCACATGATGTATTCGTTGTATGTGCATTATCTTGCCTAGATTAAGCCCTGACATTATGTATTCGTTGAATGTGCATTATCTTGCCTAGATTAAGCCCTGATATTATGTATTCGTTGTATGTGCATTACCTTGCCTGCATTTCGCCCTGGATTTACGAATCCGTGAATCGTTTTTACCCCGTATTTTTGTCTATGACCCCTCTTGCAATCTGGTCCCGTTCGATGGATTCAAACAGGGCCTTGAAATTTCCCTCGCCAAAACCCTCGTCTTTTTTGCGTTGAATAAACTCAAAAAATACTGGGCCAATTAAGGTGGTGGAGAATATTTGTAATAATAGTCTTGGGTCGTCATTTTCTGTGCTGCCATCCAATAGAATGCCCCGTGACTTTAATTGCGTCACAGGTTCATTATGGTTGGGCAGGCGTTGTTCTAGCATGGCGTAATAAGTATCCGGCGGAGCAGTCATAAACGTTACCCCCCGCTGCTTAAGCTTGTCCCAGGCTTCATAGAGGTTGTCACACGAGAAAGCTATGTGTTGAATGCCCTCGCCATTGTAGGCCAACAAGTACTCTTCAA
>Ga0209290_1000403_pt1 | contig 32900 bp, 33 predicted proteins | sample EN1Hudsemesocosm_2_FD_184632 | JGI IMG/M metagenome (GOLD analysis project Ga0209290, IMG submission 184632) | Methane-oxidizing microbial communities from mesocosms in the Hudson Canyon - EN10B Hudson Canyon (SPAdes) (version 2) | ecosystem: Environmental > Aquatic > Marine > Cold seeps... | reverse complement strand
CATATGCGCCCCAGAAATAGGATCTTCCAGGCCGTTGATTAGCCTGATGGGCGTTTTTGTATTCTGCAATGCGCCTACCCAGCGCTCTCTGTGTATTCTCCGTTCGATCATATAACGAATGAGCTTGGGCATGACGGCTTTGCCGTTCTCACGCAGTAATAAGGCCCAGAACGCTTTCAGTTCGTTATCAGGGAGAGGTTGGGCGCAAATAGTATCAAAATTCTGTTTAAACCTAGCGAAAGACCCAAGCCGCGCCACCAAGCCTCCGAGCGGACTAAGCAGCAATTTCTGTATCAATACCGGTTTATGCGTTTCTGGAAACAGCCCGCCATTTAATAAAACAACACTCTCGATACTTTGAGCAGTACTAGCAGGGGTATTTTTCGCGGTTCTTGCCAGTAATTCCTGAGCCACGGTTACACCATAATCATGCGCCAAAATATGATAACGACCCACACCTTTAAGCTCGAGGAAGCTTTCAAGTAAATCAGCCTGATCTATAATAGAGTAATCATACCTTGCTGGTTTAGCTGACAAACCAAAGCCAATCATATCAAATGCCAATACCCGAAAATGTTGGCACAGCGACTCCCATACTTTATACCAATCCCAACTCGCCGTTGGAAAGCCATGAATTAGAACCAGCACCGGCGCGTCTGCCTGCCCCCCTTCTATGTGAAATATTTTCTCTCCACGATAGGAGAAGTATTCTCCGGTGGCTTCCCAGTTTTTCCAATCTTCCATTTTTTCCATATCCAAATTCTTCACCTTCAATATGAACGATTCAAAGGAGTCCGACCCTATCCATTTTAGACTCTAGTGATTTTACTTCGACGATCGAACAGCAATAGGCTCAGCACTTACCTGCTTGTATATTGTGTATGGCAGAACAAGCACATCAGCGACAAACGAGAACAATGAGTCGATGCCAACATACTCAAAATCACCTTTAGAGCTAATGGGATCTGTGTTTTTTTGAGGGGCGCCGTTCAGTTTACACCAGTTGTATTGAAGACCACTGAAAATATGCTCAATATCTTCACAATAAGAGCCTTGCATGACGACCCCATCTTCAGAGTTATTTAGGGTATGAATGGTAGAACAGCCTAAAGCTGAGATATAAAACAGAGCAATAACAAGATAACGCATCATATAAAACCGCTTAATCAATTAAAGTACCTGGAAGCAATGAATCTAAAAACAATCTACCTGGAAACAATCTACCTGAACACAACTTGCCTAGAAACGACGTTCTTGGAAACAAGGTATCACAAAGACCGAACAAACACGGTACGCTCAAAAACATCCTGATCATTTGACTCATCATCTACCTTCAAACTGACTTGATAATCTCCTGCTTCAGCATAAGCATGTTCGGGGCTAGCGTCTGTTGAGGTATGGCCATCGCCAAAGTCCCATAACCAACTGGTTACCTGAGTAGTACTGCGGCTATCATCTGAGAAGGTTACCCGAACACCAGCCGCCTCGGCGGTAAAGTGACTCAATACGCCAGCTTCAAACAGTTGTATTTTGACGATTTTAAAAGCCGCTATCACGTCTTCCGCAGGAAGCCCTGCAATCTCAGCTTGTTGTTTAATACATTCTGCCGCCTCAACCAGTGTCGTTAAAGCCTGCCAACAAGATTTAGCTGAGTTAAGATAAACCTTGTAACTTGCTTCTAAACCCCAGCGATCCGTTAACCAGTAAAAGGGATAGGTGATCATGCCAATGCGCTTATAATAATTGTCGCCCGCTTCGTCATAATCTAAGTAACTGGGTATCGCGCCAGTTTCAGTGATAATCTGATCAAGGTGTCTCACCCATCCTGAAGACTCTTCACCGTGGACCCAATTATTGCTATGTCCGCTAAACTCATATTTGGCCATGACACCCGAAATATCGCCAAAAGCTTCATGTAATGTTCTGGCATCAGCGCTCAATTCCCGCTCGAATATGTTTAATTCTGAAATCCGAATCAATACACCATGCGCAACTTCATGGGCGATAGAATCGAGCGAGGCCATCGAGTAATGAGTGAGATAACCATCACTAAAGTTAGCATAGGCGCCATCCCAATTCACACTGGTATCAAATTGATTGCCATAGTGAACGCGTAGACGAATTTTATCTTCGAACGGGGGCTCACCTAAGTATTTGTGGAAGGTGTCATACACGATTGTGCCATAGAACATAGCATCATTGAGTGTGGAGTAAGTCCAAGTGCCGACTTCGTCAGTGATGTCCTTGTATGTATTGACAGGCTCTTCATCGCAGAAAAATTCGTAAGCTGGGAATGCCACATCATCCGCTTGATTAGGTAAGCCTGAACCTCGATTTGCTTCCCAAACTGCGTCCCGCGTATTGTTCATATCTGTCACACTGACCAGGCCATTATCAAAAACACATAGGCCATTTGCCTGCCTCTGCACGGCTATTTTGGCTCGCGTTTCGCCGTAATACCATGTAGACATTTCATTACCGCCTGGCCCCGATAACAAGGCATTACCGATAAAATCATGAAACGGGATCAAACTGCCCTGCAAGGCCAAACCCGTGCTGTTAGCGGGGTAAAGTACCAAAGCCTTCGCGCCTTCAGGAATAGTCACATCCGTGAGCGTATCAATTTGATAAGGGGTTTCAGGCGCTGTTTTCAACCAGCTTTCGCCTAAGGTATTGCCCCACTCGTCGGCCCAATATACCCAGATTGACTGCGTGCTTGCGCTGGGCCTGTCATCAACTACTTCAATCTGGATATTTCCGCTTAACTTGCCAGCGGCACTATGGGTATCTTTGAAGAATGTATCGGTAATATTATTAACAGGTATTTGGCTCGTATCTCCGGTGTTGCCTCCCCCTTGAGGAGAGCCATCACTACCACAGGCAAGCAGTGTTGATGTCAGCAATACCAAAACAAACCGGCTGATCCACTGCCATTTCTTATCAATTTTAGTCATAACCAAGCTTAGAGGGAGTAGCTGTTTTTATCACGATTATAAATCACCGGCATTTTGCCTTTCCAATGAGACCAAAGAATATCTTCACTTACCAGACGCACCATAAAGCTGGCAACATTAATGCGACTGGTCGTACCTGCATCAAAGATTGCATTTCGAGTTGGAGAGACATGAGTATCATAAACAGTGACTTCATCTTCATCAAATAAACCGTCAGGGCGAACCACGACCCACTCAAGCAGGGAGTTATCCTGACCAAGCTCTTGTCGAAGAAAGTCAGCAGCCAGTTCATTATCGAGGTGAGGCGGGAGTAACTTTCTAATGATTGCGATAACGAAACGCTGAGAAAGCGGCGCAACTTCGGGTATATCCCGGTTACTATTACCCGTGGTATTCATCAGAATAAATTTGGTTTTCATTTTCGCTTTCAATTCAGGCCCAGAAGCAGAAGTTGTTAATTGCAGCGCTTTGTAGACCTTTTCAACCGCTTGTGTCACCAGCTTTTTGGGTTGTCCGTAGATACCTTTAAAGCTTAAGTTGTGTCCCAAACAAGAGATCACGGCATCACATCCTGCTATGATAGAGGCCAGATCCTCAGTTCTCATATGGGTAATTTCTGCCTCAATGACCTGCACAGCACTAGATTCAAAAGCCTTTACGGGTAAATTATCTGCAGAGCGTACGATCGCGATCACTTCAATATTCTCTTTCAGTAGCTGAGTGACCACTAAGCTTCCTGTGGCGCCGGTTGCACCCAGTACTACCACCTTTGCTCCAACCTCTTCTACCACTTCTACCACTTCTACCACTTCTACCACTTCTACCACTTCTTCTACAGCCTTGTTCATATTAGTAATATCGTCCCTGTGCATCGGTCATAAATTTGCTTCGTTAGATAGACCTACTTAGTGAGAATTAATTCATTCCAGAATGAATAAACTTAAGGAAATCGCTTAATGAGCGAGATGGCGCTTCTTCCATGGGTAAGTGCCCCACACCTGAATAAACATAAAGTCGTGAATTTTGGATATCCTGATTGAAACGGTGTGCGCTCTCGACGGGAAAGTACCTATCCTCCTCCCCCCATAGAATAAGTGTTGGTACAGAAATATTGACTATTTTATCGGCGTCAGTATCCAACTTGGCCTTTACTCGCTTTGGAAAAGCATCCAAGTTTCCGGGGTAACGAGATAAGTCATAATACCGGTCAACCACCTCTTCAGTGACCTGCGCCTCGTTAAAGTAAACTTCTTTTAATCCCGTCTCGTACAAAAATCGAGGTGACACATGCGTCATGACTTTATCCATTAAAGGCCATTGGGCAATTTCTATTGCTGGGGGCCAGCTAAGTTGTGGGTAGCCTAAAGCATCCATTAAGGTCAGCGTTTTGACTTGTCCAGGAAAAGCCAAGCTGTATTCCCAAGCAATACGCCCTCCCAGCGAACTACCGACCAGGTGTACACTTTCCAGGCCTAGCTCAGCCAAAAACATGCTCAGAAAGCTTATGTCATCCGCTACTTTATAACGGTTTTCAGGATCTGGTCCTGTTAAAGCAAACCCTGGGAGGTCCATGCGGATAACACGATATTGCTTAGACAAACCCTTTACCCATTCGTCCCAGGTATGCAATGAAGAAGCGGTTCCATGAAGCAGCACGATCACCTCTAGGCTCTCATAACTAGCTTCTTGACCGGTTTCTTGAGCGGACACTTGAGCAAGATCGGGCCCTTCATCTCGATAATGCACCCGATTGCCATCCAAAAGCATAAACTTCGAGTGTGAATTGGTATATTTTTCAATGAGCGTATCTTGGTCTAGCACGACACCGCATGCGCTCAATAGTAAAGCGCAAACTAAAACAATAATATTTGAATTTTTAATCACTTATCATACCCTGTTGAACATCGTAGAATAAACATCGTAAAGTAAGCACAACTTAGTTTAAATGTCCTCAGGTCACTAAATCAGGTCGATTGGTAACAGCTATGACTAACGCTATTTCAGTAGATACGGTATCTAATACCGCCGTTTTGGACCTGCTTGAAACCTGCAGTAACCTAGGACTCATAGATGAAAATGGGCTGGATTCTTTAGGCATACATCGCAACACACTCAAGGACCCGGCACTGCGTTTCTCTGAGAATAAACTCATTGAACTCTGGCACTGGCTAGCCGCCAACTCGACGCTGCCTAATGTTGGTTTATTGATAGGCCAAACGATCAACCCTTCCGCCAAAGGACTGCTCGCTAGCTGGGTGAGTCAAACTGAATCAATAGGCGAAGCGCTAGAAATATTTCGTAGCAATATTTCACTAATGAACCCATCCGAGTGTTGGGAGATACAGGAACACGACGGGCTGTGTACCCTGCTATTCTCACTCCGAAAAGACAAGACCTATCCGGCTATCGCCATTGAGAGAAGCATGAGTGCCATGATTTCATGGGGACGCGTATTAAGCGCTCATACCTTCCCCTTGATAGAAGCACGTTTCTCATTCCCCGCCCCCCACTACCATGAACACTTCGTTTCAATATTTGGTAATAAGACAAAATTTGATAGCGCTGAAAACTGTCTGATATTTGATAGCCAACTCCTCAAGCTACCCACCATAAATGGTAATCAATACCTTAAATCGCTTATCGAAGAAAAAGCAAAAGCAACCTTGCAAGCACTGACTAAAGACTACTCACTTACCTCCAGAACAAAGCTCGCTATTGAAAACATACTCTTAAAAAAAGGCACCATCAGTATTGATGCCGTGTGCGGTGTACTCGCGATAAGCAGACAATCGCTTTACCGAAAGCTTAAAGAAGAGGGTTATGATTACAAGACGCTCAGCGATGAATATAAAAAGGCAGAAGCCTTAAAACTGCTTCAAACAGAGAAAGAAAACATTACCAGTATCAGCCTTCGTTTAGGCTATAAGGATACAAGCAGTTTCTACAAGGCCTTTAAACGCTGGTATGGTTTGTCGCCCAAGGCCTATCTCAATAGTCTTGAATACTAACCTGTCAGCAGGTGGTTCATCACCGTGAACGAGTCTATTTTTTTAGACCTGGCACGATGAAATAAATCACTTTTAGTAAGCCGATAAAGATCAGTTTTATAAGTAGATATATTGAATTCAGCACATAAAAGATTAAACAAGGCAGGCCAAATAAAGGAATAATAATCAGTACTAACAAAACCAATCTAAGCCCTTTAAAAAGATAATGTGTTAAGGCGAGATTGAACTCTGAACGCGGTTTAGTGGGCCATATTTTACGCATCAAACTTCTACAGGTACCAAAACTAATAAATCCGGCAAAACTTGAAATAATAAGATAAAAGCTCACATCAGACGGCAGCCACCAGACCCACCGACGCCTTAACTCTTGCTGACGATCTTGGTTTGGTCTGTATATATTAATGCCTCGAATAACCATACTGGTGGCCATCTCTACAGCGACATCCCCTACTCGAATCGATTGATCAAGTACAGGCACTCTCTCTTTTTGAATAAGTACGTAGTGTTTACTGTCTGGATGACTTTGATAAAAGGTTCTACCGCCTTGACGGTTGAATTGACTTAGAAAACTGCCGGTAGAGTGCTGTTCTCCATCTTGGCTCATTTTCTGAATACGCGCTTGAATTTTCTCAGGTGAAATAACTTTTTTACTCTCTAGCAATATCAAACTGATATCATATTGCTTAGCGATTACTTTCAAATCTGCAATATTATGCGATTCACCCGCTGCCTGTATTTTCCCATATTTAATCGGCCCCCCGAGTACCAAAGTTTGACCGCGTAACATGCGTGGGGATTCGCTCAACAAGCTAGACTTTATACCCTTAAAATTGCCACCTAGTTGGTGCTGTGATTGAGTTGCGCCTAGTACATTCACTTTATGGCTATACCAAGGCGCATCAAGGTGAAATAAAGCTTTATGAAAAGCCGCCATATTTGGAGTGGCCATGACCACAGGCCCTGTTCGAATAGATATCCCCCCCGTTCGATTGACCTCATAAAGATTACGGCCACTGCGTACGAGCAAAGGCACACCCGGCACGACAGACGCTAGCGCATTTAAATCTCTGGGTAGGTTGGGCTTTTCGATCACCAGCACAGGATTTTTCAGGGCGGCGGGGTTGCTAACAAGCTTGCCGTCAGCATTCTTCACCACCCACTGGTTATTGAGATCCAGTTTTATACTCAGTACTTCTGGTGCGCCCTTGTGGGGTAAATCTATATCTAGCTGGCTGAGATTAATATCGCTGAGGCTCTTAGGTACACCCTCGGGCGCGTCTAGTTTCTTTGCTGATTTTAAGATCGAACTAATGATGCCCCCATGACTGGTCGCCGCGCCTAATAAAAGCATGATACTGACAAGGACTGTTATTAGAGTGTTATAGGGCGCGCTTGAGGCCGGATTGAAATATCTAATCATCGATAATGGTCTTTCAATTAGTTTCTCATTACTGAATCGCATACTGTTTGGTTTCTTTCGAGTAAACAGCGATCATAAAAGCCATCAAAACTGGATAAAAGACACTCACGATCATCGCTAATTCATAAGCATCTCCCTGCTTTACGTACTCAATAGGCGCCCATCCAACAATCGCCATACTCATTAATGTTGCATAACCCAGCACAGGCCCGGCAGAGAGCAAAATAACAAACCATAAAAATTCGCGCGCGCGCGCCCAAAGGCCTGAATATATCATGGCGCCATATAAGCCGATAAAGCAAAACAGTAATACGCCCATCACCGCATATGCGCTGCCAGCCAGAGAACGGGCATGGGTAGGTAATCCCAACTGAAAGGCCCAAAATAAAAAGATAAGCGAAAGCAAAAAACCACGCCAAGCATCATATGGGTACTGAGTATTTTGCGGCGAGATTCAGGCATACTGTAATAATAAATCTCTGTTTCCATGAGACTGTCTGGGCCATAAGCATATTCGCTGGTTCTCAAAGTCGCGATCAAATTCAGCCACTCAGGGATCACCTGACTAACTTCTTCTGAGCCGCGCATATTCTCACCGCCACTTATATTGTCTAGTATATAAGTCGAAACCAAGTCAGGACGCTGAGTATCATTAATAAGCGGCGACAGCTTGGCACCGGAGTCAAATGCCAATAAACCATAGCTAAACAGCAAAACGCCAAACAGGCACCAAGCAAGGGTGCGTATGGGTGACAAAAAGGCTCTCGTGGCGACTTGCCCACTCATATTACTCTCCGCTTATGCTGTTTATTCTTGATAGAAAACCGGCTTCATTAAACCATGTGCTTACTCGACTGCACAGTACGCTCTGCAATAATCTGCATGGTACGCTAACCCGCTCTCAAAAAGTTTTTCACTTTTACTCGATACGATTTCATTCATTACTCACTGTTGGTCACCACTATTATTTTTAATCAAAACGTTTTTTAGCCCTAGGTAGTGAAACGTGCTAAGCTATTACCTGAATTTTATTCACATTAGGAAATATAATAATGAATGAGTCCCAATTTAAAGCCGGCGTGATCGCCTCTGCCCTCGCATTTTTCGCAGTATTTTTATTTATCTCTATGCCCGCCCTATTTGAGCTGAATGGCAGTCTGATAGAGAATTCCGTCACGGCGTTTTCAGCGGGATTTGTAAACCCCTTTGCTATTGGTTTTTCTGTTGATGCGACCGCTTGCTGGTTTATTTTATTTTTTTGGGTACTGTACGAAGCTAAAACTCAGAAAATAAAGAATGGTTGGTTATGTTTATTGGTAGGCGCATTCCCGGGGATTGCTATTGGTTTTGCGGCTTATTTATTAGTGAGACACAAGCAGATCAATAAAGCGACTTAAAGTTCGCGAATGCCCACTAGAAAGACTGATGGCTGCCTTGTTTGGATCCAGACAAAGCAGCTAATGAGGGCACTGAGTAAACTGACGAAAGTGAGCAAAAGCGTTCATTTCCTATCAAGCTTTACTGTGAAAAAACAGGTGCTAATTATCTTCGTTTATTGATCTAATGAGGTGCTCTATGTAGACAATAGGGAGCATCTAACTAAGTATAAATACCCCTACTTCCCGTCTGTCATGATGGCGAAAACCAACCTCAGCGTTGAGGCTAAAGCAGTCCTTCGCATTTAATTAAGTCTTTCTTGTCAGCCAGCAAAACCTGTAATAAGTCCTCTGCAGCTATGCCATAACTGTATCTCCCAGGACTCTGCCAAGAGCTTAAGAGAGTGTACGTCCTAGTCATGAAATAACTCCTGCCAATAGATACTCCAAGCTTTTAAACGACTTGAAATAGAAAACTATTATCGACACTGGTTTTTTAAATAGCTTTTCAAGTTAGACATTGTTTTTTCTTTAGGCACAGCATTGTTAAGTGTTGTGCCTTTACTTTTTTGAGATAGTTTTACCTTAGAAACAATGATAGTAAAAACCTATCACATCAATGCTTATGATAAATTATACAAATGCAACTACTCTATTCTATAGTCATAACCTGAAAGCAAAACAAAAAAACACCACTACGAACCAGCTTCATGCACACTTAAATAAAGTAAATGATAGGAGAAAGCACATGGGTAGAAATAACATAGAGTCCACTGGTAAATGTCCCGTCATGCACGGTTCAGTCACAAAAATGGGCGATAAAGGCACATCAAATACAAACTGGTGGCCCAACCAACTCAACCTTAAAATCCTTCACCAAAACACGGCTGCATCTAACCCTATGGGTGATGACTTCGATTATTCCGAAGAGTTTAAGAAACTCGATTTAAACGCTCTAAAAAAAGATTTGCACAGTCTTATGACAGATTCACAAGATTGGTGGCCCGCTGATTATGGTCATTATGGTCCTTTCTTCATTCGTATGGCTTGGCACAGTGCAGGTACTTATCGCATGGGCGATGGACGTGGTGGTGCAGGCGCAGGGCAACAACGCTTTGCTCCCTTAAACAGCTGGCCCGATAACGTTAATCTAGATAAAGCCCGTCGCTTACTATGGCCAATCAAACAAAAATACGGTAACAAGATTTCTTGGGCAGACCTTATGATATTAACCGGCAACATTGCCCTTGAATCTATGGGCCTTAAAACCTTTGGTTTTGCAGGAGGACGAGCCGATACTTGGGAGCCAGAAGAAGATATATATTGGGGTTCTGAAAAAACGTGGTTAGACGATGAACGTTATAAAAATGATCGTGAGTTAGAAGACCCATTAGCGGCTGTTCAAATGGGGCTAATTTATGTAAACCCAGAAGGCCCAAATGGTAACCCTGACCCAGTGGCGTCTGGCCGCGATATTCGCGAAACTTTCGCGCGTATGGCCATGGATGATTATGAAACCGTCGCTTTAGTCGCCGGTGGTCATACCTTCGGAAAAGCGCATGGTGCAGGTGATGCCGCTCAAGTAGGTGCAGACCCTGAAGCCGCTGCCATTCATCAACAAGGTTTTGGCTGGCACAACACCATGGGCACAGGTATTGGTGGTGATACCATTTCAAGTGGCCTTGAAGGTGCTTGGACGCCAACGCCAACAGAGTGGGACAACCGCTTTTTTGACACCTTATTCGGTTATGAATGGGAGCTAACCAAAAGCCCAGCAGGTGCACAGCAATGGACACCAACCGATGCCTCAGCAAAAAACACCGTGCCCGATGCCCATGACCCAAGTAAACGACATGCACCGATGATGTCGACGGCTGATATGGCTATGCGTGACGACCCTGCATATAATAAAATCTCGAAACACTTCCATAAGAATCCGAATGAGTTTGCAGATGCATTTGCTCGCGCTTGGTTCAAATTAACACACCGTGATATGGGGCCAGCAGCTCGATACTTAGGTGCCGATGTACCGAAAGAAATTTTAATTTGGCAAGACCCGATTCCAACAGTGAATCATGAACTGATTGGCAAAAAAGACATTCACGAACTGAAAACACAAATTCTGAGCGCTGGTTTATCCGTTTCTGAATTAGTCGCGACCGCTTGGGCATCGGCCTCTACTTTCAGGGGCTCAGATATGCGCGGCGGTGCAAACGGTGCTCGCATTCGTTTGTCTCCTCAAAAAGATTGGGAAGCAAACCAACCCAAACAATTGGCAAACGTACTTACAACACTTGAAGGTATTCAAAAGGCTTCAAGCAAAAAAGTATCACTAGCGGATTTGATCGTATTAGGTGGCTGTGCGGCGATCGAAAAAGCGGCGAAAGATGCAGGACACGCGATAGAAGTGCCGTTTAGCCCAGGTCGAATGGATGCATCACAAGAGCAAACTGACGTAAACTCTTTTGCACCACTAGAGCCGGTGGCAGATGGTTTCCGTAACTACTTGAAGACCAAGTACAACGTATCCGCTGAAGACTTGCTAATTGATAAAGCACAGTTATTAAGGTTAACCGCGCCAGAGTTAACCGTTTTAGTCGGTGGCATGCGAGTGCTTGACACTAACGCGGGCCAAACTCAATACGGTGTATTCACAGACAAAAAAGGTGCATTAAGCAATGACTTCTTCGTGAACTTATTGGATATGAATACTCAGTGGAAGCCGATTTCAAAAGATGAAGATGGGTTCGAAGGCATTGACCAAAAAACCGGTAAGACAAAGTGGTCAGCTACCCGTGTCGATTTAGTCTTTGGGTCGAATTCACAACTACGCGCCATTTCAGAAGTATATGCGCAAAGCGATGCGAAAGAACGATTTGTGAAAGACTTTGTAGCGGCATGGTGCAAAGTGATGGATGCAGATCGCTTCGATCTCGCTTAGTTGACGCTTCGCTTTAACTAAAAAACTCGAAGGCTAAACACCTTCGGGCTTTTTTAATTTTTATGGCGGCGCCTATATTGTGGAGAAGTTTATTCCGCATTTACGACTCCATAGCCGATAGTTAGCGCTTGAGTCATGCTTTTTGAATGATTCTTCCATGCTTTGATGAGTGTGTTTTGTTGCCTGCTAGAACATAGACTAGCCGGCAAGCAATGACGTTTAGTTTGGCTTTTTAAATACCTCTGCTGCCTTTAGCTAGTTTTCGTACTTTTGTCATCACTTTTCACATAACTAAAAAGGCAACGCTTTAACGCCGTTGCTTGCGCTTTGAATGCTTAGCCGAAATCCCCTAAAGCTAAGAAAAACTATGCAAAGCTCATGAGCAAATAGAAAGACTGTACTTAGGTGACACTCCGGTTTTTTCCGTAGAGCTAGGAATTTGAAAAAGACATTATTCAGACCAATACCAGCTAGTCACGTTATAGCGATATTCATCTGCATGTTCAGAGTTCAACGACTCCACCCAGTGCTCAGACCCCTTCGAGGAAGGATCAAACAAAACACAACGGTTATATAAAGGCGCAATTCTAATAGGTTCATCATTCTTACCTATAAACACTAGCTCGCCACCGGCATTGTTGTTCCACTCTTTATTTAAATACAACAGCATGCACACCTCTCTTCCGGGTGAATCATCAGCATGTTGCTCAACAAAGTCGGCAGCGCCCAAGCGAAAGTAATTGGTATTAATATCAGGCTCAGCCACATTCATATCAGTTAATGGCACCTCAAAAATACGTGATAACACGGACATAAACTCATTCCCGCGCAAAAATGACAAAAATGCCTGGGCTGCATTGTGACAGGGAACGGAACCGACGGCATTAGAACTAGGCGCTTCACGTTGCCAAACATCTCGCTGTACAAAGCGTTGGTCGTGGCTGGTATTTTGCCACTGGGCGTTATCGACATATAAAGCAGAATAGGTATGTTTTTGAGTTTGCCAGTAATGCGGTTGCTGCAAAACCCGCATTACTTCATCTAGTTTGGCTTCTTCAAATAAGCGATCAATCACGATATGATTGGGACAAGAGCTCAATAAAGACTCTCGATATGCGCATATCGCAGAATCGTTTACTTGCTCATCATTCAACCACATTGAAACTACCTGCTCGTATTTTTAAATCATCACTGAAGGGTTTGATAATACAGAGTTGAACATGTTTGTAATGCTCGCTCTAGCAAATCATTTCACATAAGGCCAAGGGCTCGGGTATCAACAGTCTTTCTAATATGTGCATTCTGAGCCTACTCAACAAACCAAGTCACGATAACCAGAGTCACTAGCACCAATAACTCATTGCTTATTAAATAGCCCCATTTAAAACCGTTTCGTTTTTTACTCGCATCATGCAAATGAGTGACGATTATACCTTGTGGAGCTAAAAATATAACAATGTAAATCCAAAGTAGAGGAATTGAAGGAGCTAAAATAATGCCTGGAACTGCGAGAAGAACCATAAGTGGTATTAGGTGAAAATCAAGATTACTCATAAGTGATATGCCTCAAGTAAATATCGCGGAGCACAGCGGCAGCCTTCGGCGAGTCAGCGTTTAGGCCATCAGTCCCGTAGAGGGCAATGCGGGCATTTTGTTAGCTTGGGAAAACATATAGGCTAATTTAAATCTACAGCGTATTTTTTTAGTAGTTCCATTGGTATTATCTCCAAAGCTTTGATATGCGTACTAGTAAGATGTAGTCTCGGCGCCATATCGCTTGCCTCTGCTTCTAACCATCGAGCAGCGCATAGACACCAACTATCTCCAGGCGCTAAGCCTTTAAAATTAAATTCAGGTACGGGAGTCGATAAATCATTGCCTCTAAATCTTGAGTATTCTAAAAACTTCTTCGAAGCTTCGATACAAACAGTATGAGAACCAATATCATCTTTACACGTATTGCACTTACTATCTCGGTAGAACCCGGTGATTGGATCTTTTCCGCAAACTTCTAATTTTTCACCAAATACGTTAATCGACTCATCCATTTCCATTGCTGTAGTACCTTTGATTTATGACTAATATAAAACTAACATTTGTATAGTGAGCCCCCCTCATATGGATGACAAGCACTATCTATTTTTCCGATTATAGTAGCTAGTTTTCAAATGAATAAAAGGGCTTGCTATAAGCCCTATCACGAACATTAATACGCACTCATACCGATCACTGGGGATGAGGATATACCACAATAATAAGGCCGTTTTATCGCCCTTAACCTGCGCGTCAGAAGTAAACGAAACCATGGTTATTAAGCCTTGCTGTTTACGAGACTAAGTGAGCGACGTTGGCACATTTAAGACCGTCGTTAAACTGTAAGTTTTAATCACTAGTCGTAACCATACACCGATAGGTCAGATCTAGATTAAAAACCTAATCAACGCAGCCCACCCTCATTAAGAGTTTGTTTCAGAACTAATTACCCCCATTGTGTGAGACGTGGTTAGTTTTTTTCTAATTCAAACAGCTCTCTTTTTTGAATCTGTGCTAGTTTGTCAGCCGTTCATAATAAGATAAACATTGAAGACGCCTTAACTAGATTAACTATTGATTAGTCTATTTCTTGTCGGCATATTTTACACTAAATCTAGGTGAGTTAACCGAATGTTGAATCGCACAATTCTGGCAAATACTTCTAATTTACCAGCAAGCCCTTCTAGCTTACTTGCAGCCATCGGGGCTCTTTTTTTGAGCATGCTCCTGAGCGCTTGCGGAAGTTCGTCTTCAGAAGATGCTAGTGAAATTAACATTGATAATGATGAGTTATCTTTTTCATCTAGTAATTTCAGCGGAGTGTATGAGACTGACCCGGGCTTTGGCTTCGAACATGCTTATCTGGTTATTACGCCTGAAGGTGTTATATCTACCTATAAATATACTGGTGATGGCATTAACCCCCTGCGTAACTGCTACCTATTAGTGAACGACCACAGAACTTTCGAAAACATATCAGGCGACACTTACTCAATTGAATATTTGGATAGAGACCTTGATCCTGAAACCGTCACGATACGACATAACGCTCATAGCATAAGGTTTTCTGGTGAAGAGGGTTCTTTTGATTATAATCACCCCAGGAGCAACCTGAATATTGCCGATTTAAGCCCGGATTGTGACGCCATTAGCGATAGACCTCAACAATCGTTTGCAGGACATGTGGTAGGTGGCTCTATTGCCGGTGCCCGAGTTTATATAGATATTAATAACAATGCTCGGCTTGATGATGGTGAAACCTGGGCACTGACCGATATAGATGGTTTCTTTTCTAGCGCTAAAGATGGCTTAACAAATTACTGTGCTTCGGATGCTTCAACCAAGGAAAGAAGGCATTGCTTAAGTGCAGCAGATACAGGTAACGATGTCATTCTTAGAGTTTACCGTGGCTTTGATAGCTTGACCGGCGAGCCTTTTATGGAGTCTATGTCTGTAAGGGTAGATAGTGAAAAATTCACCTCAGATGGTTTTCTGGAACACCAGATTATTTCGCCTATCACCTCTCTTTTAACAGACTTATCTGAAAGTGACAAAGCCGCTTTTGCATCTGCCTATAATCTTGACTTATCTAAAGATGGAAATAGAGACTTTCTTTCTACAGCGTTTTTTGATGCTGACACAACTCAAGCTGCCATATCCTTGTATAAAGTTGTGAGTATTTTCTCAAGCGTATTTGACGAACACTATGATGCAATAGAAGACTTAAGTTCCAACTTCCCGAACAGCAACAGTCACTTTATCTATCAGGCAATTGCGGATCTGGTAGACAATGGCATTAGGTTAACCCCATCAAATCTTGAAGATGTATTTGATGCTTCAGAGGTTTATATCAGGGCATTTTACCTTAGTGAGGAGAAGACGACAGAAGAATTTATTAGCATTGACGTCAAGGCCAAATCTGTTTCAAATACTGGAAAAGTACTAACATTAATAGACACTATCCTCTCAAGTTCCGGTACTGATGCCACTCGTATCGACAACGTAGCGGCACGCATGATTAATATCGAAATCATCGTTCAGAAAATTTTAGAAGATCAAAGTGAGTCTGAAATTGATGCCACACTCATAGAGGCGAGTGCGGTAGATAGCCTTTTAAGTAGAGCCATACAAGCGGCCCTTGATACAGGTAAAAATTTATATGGCTCCGATTTCGTCGATATCGACTTCGACGCACCGCATGACTTATCTATACTTGGCATTACCAGCATAGAATCATTGCCCGAAATACCTGACAAACAGCTGTATATTTCAAGTATTGAAAGTTCAGATACCCTCTTTTTCACCAGTGCCTTATTCTTTTTTGTAGGTTCAGATGTATCTTCCGAATCAGGCACCTTAAAAGTGTGTTTGCGATATGATGACGGCAAAGAAGAGCAGTCTGAAAATGAGACTGATGGTGTTTTATGGGATGGAACATGGTTTGCTATAAACGGTGACCGCCTAATTCTCACCCTTGCAGGAGCTTTTGACATGACGTTAGCCCGTTATAATCTGCCCGAAGGTGTCAATATAGTTAGCATCGGTTTTAATGCTCAAGCTTATAGTTACGAAAATGAGGCAGGTTTTGTTAATGCTGACTCAGAGCAAAACGAAACACTACCTTCGAACTCAACAGATTGTATTGAGCTTCTGGACGCTCAGTCTTGATAGTCAAACCTTAAAAAGAACGTTCATCTTTGTGTTTACGTTTAGACTCAAAAACACTGGGCTCCCATAACCTCATTGCCATAATCGCACTGGTGCCAAAACGCTCAAAAATTGGCAATTTTTCATCTTGAGTATGCAGATCATGAAAATCTTCTGACAGTTTTTCTAGCTTTCGCTGAAACGTTTCATTCGATGCTCTCGATAACATACCCACTAGAAACATTCTTTTTTCACCGGGCGCTTCAAAGCGGGTATTAAAAAATTCTTGCGTCACCTGCTCTTCAAAAAACTTCTGAATCGGGCCATTTTTACGCCAACTAAAATTGTGGTCTACCAATACCTTGACCCGGTTCAATGGCAACAATTGAATCAGGCGTAATCTATCGAGCTTAGCCATTAATTGAATCAACTCGGTTTCTGAAAAATCATAGATACTTAATATATTTTTAAAGCTCCAGTGATTCAATACACTATTAGCGACTAATAGCAGCGGTATATCTGCTACCAGTTGTTTTTCCTGCTCTTCTGTTAAACATTGAATCTGCTGCTCATCCTTCATTGAAGAAAGCAGATCGCTTATTTCTATTCCCAAGAAATTGCATACTTGATCAAGCCGTTTTAGCGAAAACTGCTCATCTGAAAACAAGCGCTTCACACTCGCCTCACTTAAGGCCAAAGCTTCGGCGACATCTGAATAACGCTTACCATGAATTTTCAGTGTTTTTTTTAATGCTTTTATAATTGCCGTCGTTTGAGCCATAGTTTTACCTATTTTAAACTCCATTTAAAAGTATCTAATAGCTACACTTTTATCATATTAATATCTTATATTCGCTATATTTTTGGTAAAAGTATCAAGTGGCACCAAAAACCTATCGCCGTCAAAGCTCATGAACACCATCCTGATCAAGGATCGCATAGGATGTTGCTAGCCCATAGTCATGTAGGAATTTTGAAATAGTGGTAAATGTCGTTACCTGAATATCATCACGATGATCCCCCATCTTGATATCTGAACTGAACATTGGTGCAAGCAAGCGTTTGAATGGCGATACTTTAATAGCGTGCGCGCTGAAATATGCTTTTTGATTCGCTTTTATCTGAGCCACTGAGTCTGTCGCATAGATAGACGCAAAAAGTACATCGAGTATATGCTCGGTACAATTTTGATAAGTCATTGAATAAGGATTCGAGACAATAGAATAATTGTAATTATGCAGTTTGGTATTACGTCCAGACTCTAGGCTTCGTAATAATTTTGTCTGAAGTTTGGGGGACGGCAGCAAAATACCCGCTTTTAGCTCGACCGCACCCATAAAAAAATCAACAGGATAATCTGTCACCAAGTGACTAACATCAAGCGTTTGTGGGTCTTGATATAAATTATGTATGGCATAGCCTTTTATTATTTCGCCTTCACTGGTTTTTATATTCGAATACACGGCCAAACCAACATGCGTAAAATCAATGCCTTCCGGCAAGTCCGATTTAGGGCTCCCCAGACGCGCAATGATAAATACCCTTGCGCCCCTTTGAGCAGCATAACGCTCAACACGCTTTGCAAAAGGAAGCGCATCTTCAAGACTAACAAGGTTCTGACTCGGGTTTTGCTGACTACCGGCATAAAGCGGGGAGTGTGCAGTACAAAAAAATAGAAACATCCAAATTATATAGTAAGTTTTTTGCCACATTACACACTCCCTCCACTGGGTTATTTATGTTTAGTTATTCATCGCAACCATAGGAGCAGGTCCGGCCGTTACCGTTTTATCTGAGACCTCAAGCTCTTCCTGCCCAGTGGCGTTATCCCACAATAAATCACCGATTGAGTTACTGGCGGCTGTCACACTACCAATAGCCTTGAATGGTAATGCGGCGACACCTGATACAAGCTTGGCTGAGCCCACTACCCCGTTACCGACAGAACCCGCTGTATGTAACGCACTTTGCTTAACATTCTGAGCACTTTCACCAAAATGCTGCATACTTCCTTCGGCAGAAACACCGGTACTTACGAGCACTGAAGCAACTAACAAAATGGCACTGGAGTTAAATTTGTTCATGATATTCTCCTGTTGACGGATCTCGTCACTGTTTGTGAAAGCGCACCATGACAGACCTGAAATCGATAGAAAATCAAAAAGGAAAGCGTCCTAAGGCACACGCCTTTTGGTCGCAATATGTAATACTTAATGAGAAGGACAGAGGTCTGGGTAATTACTTGTTAGTGCAGGAGATCTACACTGACTAAAAGCACCGATAATTTATTGAAGTATAAACTCAAGAACAGATGGAAAGCCCCACCCGTCTCCAGCTTTTAAGGTATCACCTGAAAGATATTCATACAGTGTCGGTGCCAGTGAGCCGTTTGCAATGGGCTGTAATTGCGTAGATAAATTAACAGGCGCGCCCCAGAATCCAATAAATGCATCTTTTTCATGAAAGTGCTCACCTGCATGACGGCCTGGCACCTTCGTGTTATAACCAATACCTTCCTTTGGAAAAAGGTTGATGGTGCCCGCTCTATCTTCATCGTATAAATGTGCTAATTGATTCACTGAATCTGGCCTGGGTGTGAAATAGCCTAACGCTCTCCAGTCTTTATCGGAGCACCAAGACTTCGGTTCCCCTTGTTTTGCCTGAATAACGCAACGCTGATATAACTCGGCCTTAACTCTTATATCTACAGGACTAAGCGCATCGCGAAAAGGGTTAATTTTTTGTAGTTCTAATAAGATAGGTTCGTGCTTATCTGCATGGTAATGAATTCGATCACCCACTCGTGAGATAAACTCATCATAGCGAATTCCCTTTCGATAACCGACAAGCCGGATATCACACTGATCTAAAGAGCAATCAGCTTCACGGATAACTAAGTAATCGAGGGTTTCACTTAGGCGAGCACTAATTTCACTCACCATATCAATCCCTGGATCTCTACCTCCAAACCCGATCGGCTTCCAAGTCACCATATCGGTATAAAGCGCTTGCTGATGCCAATGCTCATTCTGGTCAATGAAAAAATCCATCATGAAGTTACCGCCTGCGGTTGACGCAACCACTACATCAAAACCTTTATTACTGGGGTAGTTGAGCGCATTGGTTATCTTTGGCCCCTCACCTTCATCAGACGATATCTTTTTAACCACTAAAGACACACCATTTTTTTCTTGAAGCTCAGCGCTAAGCGGAGCCAATACTTGTGTTTCCGGATTGAGATAATAAAAAATAGGTGTGAGCCCGTGATCTCCTGCCATTCCCCACAAGGTAGTGTCATAAACACCCGCTTGTTGATATGCCGAAGTTATCTGCCCTAGCCAATAATCGAGCCGGTTTAGCTCGCCCGACGGCGACATAATTTCATCACTAAAAGGCCCTTTGAAGTGAGCAAAGTGGTCGGGCCAAGGGTTGTATACCAATAAGTAATCTGGCATGCCGTTTTCACCCGTCTCAGCTAAATTGCTAATTAAATATTTAATCCGTGAACGCTTACTTAAACGAGAAAAAAGTCGCCACTTAGACATCGACTCATAGACTTTCAACTCATTAATTAACGCCTTTCGATCGGCCTTCAGCTGCTGCTCTATTTTTGCTCGATAGCGTAACTCCTTGATGCATAACATTTCACCGTAGTCTCGCACTGCCTCACCAACGGCAAGGTTCACCAAACCATCAAAACTGACATGCGCATTCCAATCGTATTGTGCATTACAGTTCAACGTCTTTAGGTGATTGAAACGGTCAAACATTGTTTTAACTTGACGCTCTGCCAACAAACGATCTAACTGCAAGGCATCGTTGCCAAAGAAATAATAAGCTCGATCTTGTTGCCGGTCGACAAAGTGAAAGTTAGGCACGCCGGTTCCTTTTTTACCTTCAATATTCTCACCTTCAGCATTGTCACCCGCTACGCTTTCATCATCGCCTCTTTCACCCGCTACGCCGGCCCCGGTCCAGATAAGGGGCAAATTTCTAACACTTATTGTCGGTGTTGATGAAACGCCACCGATTGAAATCGACTTTGAGTAGTCCTGATAAAGCTGTTTAAAAAAAGGCAGGTGACGAGGATCATTGAATATTAGTTTTGCATCCTTTACCAAAGCTTTTAGATAATTCATTTGAGGCTCTGTTTCAGGTGAAGATACCTTCTCAGATTTTGGGCGGAACGACTCTTTTTCCAACGTATTTTTCTTCACTTGCTGTAGAAACTGATGCTTACCTTGTTGAGCTAAGCTCTTCAGGTATTCGCCCTGAAGACCATCTACGGTTATCTGAACAACATAACGTTTTTTATTTTGGGCTTCTAAAAAGCTGATCAGCTTGTTTGGACCTTGTCTAAATAGATGCCGCATCCATTTTTCAAACGCTACCACGCGCGCGCTTTCTAATCGATATTGACGGTAACTTTTGAGTACATTTAGGCGAATAAAATCAATCAAGGTGACCGTGATAGCTTGAGCTTTATTGTTAGTCATACCCCGACGAGCAGGTAGATCATCATGAATAATCACATCCAGCGCATCGCGAATATCGCCCGACGTTATACCTGAACGTAAACGTTTTAGTACAGCAATAATTAGCGGCTGGATCTGGTTTACCAAGACCAAATCTTGAGGGCTACTGCTTAGATATTGATACTCATCCTCGGGGTTATCGTTAAGAATAAGTGACTCAGCGCCATTAAGAGCATCGTAAATAGTCACGAAAGTCGCGATCAATTCTCGGTCTAGCTCGAAGCTGCCGTCTTGAGTATTTGGCTTTCCATGAGCCATTGATTTGCCTTGAGAACTTGAAGCCTCTGGTGTTTCTTTAGTCCATGAAAACAAAGAATGCGTCAGTCCGGGTACTTCATCTTCTGCATATTGTTTTTTTACCAAATCACTAAAAGATCTGACAGTGTCAGCATCACTATAACGGCCTTTAAATTGATAAAGAAAGCGGCCTAAAGTGATCGCATAAAAAGGGTTAGATATTCTGGAGATAACACTCGCTTTTACATTAGCCTCTAAAGGCAAGGTTAAAATATACGCATCAAGCGTCAGCCCACCAACGGTAAATAAGGCTGTATCTATCGTGGCTTCTGAGGCCATTTCGATATTAGCCATGACCTCTTCTTGTATCACTTTTGAAAGATCATAGGCGCCACCAACAACGGGTACATCATCTATGGTCACACCCGATAATGATAATCGAGAAAATAACAAACAGGATAAAAATGTCAGAGTGATAACTCTCTTGCTAGAGCTTATTAAGCGCATTGAGATTCAAACCATAAAAAGAAAAAGCATAACCTTAAATATTACCGAGACATAGTCGAATACTTCATTTATTTGCTAGAAAGCTTGCTGATAGAGCTGGTGTTATGAATACAAATTATTCCGCCATTAAGTACAACTCACCAATAGTATTATTATTCAATACCTATAGATACCTATACTGACAACACCACTATTTCAATTGCCAAAAGGTATCGAGTTAATCAAAATCCATTTCGTCACTTACACCCATGGAGAAAATCATGAACGAACAAATTCAAAGCAATTCATCTAGCTGGTTATTCTTTGTTAAGGCCTCGTTTGCAATCGCCTTAGGCGCCATGTTGGGTGGAATAATTTTCAGCCCAATAGCGTTTATTGTTAAAGCCTACTTTGGTTTATGCGCACTATTTCTTGTTAGCAGCACCATTACTTTATCTAAGAGCATGCGCGATCAGCATGAAAGCCAGAGATTAATGCACAAAATTTCTGAAGCGAAAACACAACAACTCATCAAAGAATATGCGGAGTAAGCACCATGAGCCTATATCAAAAACTAAAGCTATTAATGCGCGCATCGGCTGAAGAACCTGCACGAAAGTTGGTTGAATTAAACGACATAAAAATATTTGAGCAGGAAATATTCGACCTTGAGAGCGCGATAAAATCCGCCAAACTTCACTTGGCAAATGTGAAGGCTGAAGCAAAGTCACTTTCAAATGCCATTGAGGAATTAGAATACACCACACGTCTGCGCGAGCAGCAAACCTTGCAAGCGATGGATAAGGATGAAGCACTAGCGCATGACTTAGCTGTATTAATTGCTGAAGATGAAGTGATTATTCAAGAACAGCAAAAGCAGCGTCAGCACTTAAACAAGCTAGAAGCTAAGCTCACCGGTGATTTAAAAACGGCAGTCCGATCGTTACAAAGTCATCACAGACAAGTGCAGATTCTGAAAGCGAATCAACATAAGCTAAGAGGTAGTCAGGGCCTAGCTCAAAATGCACAAAGCCTGAACGGCACCTTAAGAGATTTAAATGACTCGCTCAGCAATATCAAACAAAGACAACTTAGAGCGTGTTATCTAGATGAGGCGGAAGGAGAAATAGAAACAAGCCTATCGAGTAACAACCTAGACCAGCGATTAGCGTCATCAGGAATTAGATCAGGCGCACACGACGCAACGGCGGTACTCGATAGACTTAGGTTGTTAAAATCGGCCTAGAAATACAGAGACTGAGACCGTTAATACACAAGCCTTGTCATGGCACAGTCGGAATGGTTCTCACAGTCGCTTAGTTAGCCCCCCAAAAAAAACCCGCCACTAAGGCGGGTTATCTAATCAAATAACGTACAATATAAACTATGCTGCAGCTTTTGACTTTCTACGTGCGCCAGCTATACCGATCAGCCCAAGGCCAAACAAAGCAAGCGAAGCAGGCTCTGGAACCGCAGCGTATTGCACTAAGTCAAACGCCTCATTAGTAAATCTGTCATGTTCACCCATAGCAGAGAAAAACTCTACCGAAGCGCCACCCAGGTGTTCAAAATAAACAATATCCAAGGTATGTAAACCTGCACTTAGATTTTGAACGGACAAAATATCTCGGTTATCGGTGAGACCTTCATAGCGAATAATTTCGACCCCGTCGATTCTCACTGAGATACCATCATCTGTATTAACACCCAGCGTCCAAAGCCCTGCAGTACCTATCATGAAATCGCCATAGGCATGCATGGCAAAGTCACTGGTATTACAAGCAGGAAAGCAAGCATCAGAATCAAAATAACCGTTATTGCCTGACCCATCATAAAAATTAATAACGCCGACATGTGATGTATCCACAGCTGCCGTACCTGTAACTAGCGCCTCAGCAGCGCTTACCGTTGTTACCGCAGTATTATTGTCATGTATATCGACGACAAAAGCGTTTGCTGTTAGCGGTAATGCAGCAATTAAAAAAACAGTTAATGTTCGTACTAATTTATTCATATTATTCCCCTAAGCTTGCGGTTGATTTTGTTCGATAAGCATAGAGCAAATTTTAAACCAGAAAAATTAAAGCATTATGAATCAATCATATAATTATTCTGTTACATGTTTTTATTTGGAAAGCGTAAATAAATTCGACATATATTTGTGGTCATAATCAAGCACTAAAAGTTCTAGTCATCTAAGATTCAAGCCTGACTACTATCAAACAACAGTTGCGAAATGATAGTAAGTGACATACCCGCCCAATGCTGCTGAACGAGCAATGTCTTTATTTTTATGTCTAAGGTTTATTAAGCAGAATTAGTTACGACCCGCCATCACACCTCCGTCGATATCCCAGATTGCGCCCGTCACCCAACTGGCTTGGTCTGATAACAAAAACGTAATCGTTTCAGCGATATCACTTGCTTGCCCCACTCTACCAATAGGATGAAAATCATTAAAACCTTCTAGCGCTTCATCCACCTCCGCCGGATCAATAAATGACTCATATATCGGCGTTTTTACCACTGCCGGAGAAACTGCATTGACTCTAATGCCCTGTTCAGCCAACTCCATTGCCATGTGCTGAGTTAAAGCATGCAAGCCTGCTTTCGCCATTGAGTAAGCCGAAGAAGGCGTCGCTTTAATAGCTTGCTTGGCCCACATTGAGCCGACATTTACAATACTTCCACCACGGACATCACCACTCGACATGTTCTTGGCCACCGCTTGAGAAAGTTGAAATATCGCCTTATTTAATCCCATGTATATCTCATAGTCATCGAGAGTATGTTCAACAAATGGCTTTGGACTAAAATAACCTGCCGCATTGACGAGGTAACTTACCTTGGTCTTCTCCGTATTGATGAAATCAAGCAATGCCTTAAGACCTTCTTGCTGATAAAGGTCTGCCCGGATAAACGAGGCCTTTCCTAACGCGCCTAATTCACTCAAAGCCCGTTCCAACTTCGCTTGATTTCGACCGACAATAACCACCTCTACGCCCTGTTGGGCTAAGAGTTTCGCAGTTGCCAAACCCATACCACTCGAACCACCCACCACTAGTGCAATACCCGTATGATTAAAACTCATTTTTACTCTCCAATATTTATTTATCTAGATTGTTTTTCCGTTTTGCTGTCATAATCTTAAGCAGACACGCAGCCTAAAAAAAGTAGGCACAATTTGGTCAGATAGGTACAAAGCGGTACATCTTTATGAAAACATTAGAAAATAAAATTTCGAGAAAAACGTCTCCGGAAAAATCAGCCCGTATGGTTGAAACAATTTTTGGCTGCAAATGGTCACTGACTGTTTACCAATTGTTAGATCAAGGCATTATTCGCCCAGGAGAAATGGTCAGAAATGTCGAAGGTTTAAGTACCAAAGTACTCAATGCCTGCTTGAAGCGAAATATTGATTTCGGTATCGTTGAACGCACTTCATTTAATGAAATTCCGCCCCGTGTTGAATATAAGGTCACCGCTTTTGGTGCGAGATTTATTAGAATATTGGACGAAATTGAAAAGCTTCAGGAAGATATTGATCAAGATACTCAAATCGACTGAAGCTTCAGAAAATAACTGAGTTTTAATGCTGTTCAGCATTCACGAAGGCCTTTAATCTTCGCAAACACCTCATCTTGCTCAAACCCCTGTGGATATAACCTTTAGTAGGTTTGTATTCCCGCCATAATGAAAGTATCCAGCGCCTTTTTTCTAGTAGTCGTGGCCAATTTTACTTGACCATTATAGGCTGAGCTAGTGCTGTAATTCCAAATAGTGAACGCTGAATAGTTGCTTATCATCCAGCCAACTTTGACTTACCCTAAACCCAGCATCCTCTGCCAATTTTTCAAAACTTTCTTGGGTATATTTGTATGAATTTTCGGTGTGAATTGTTTCCCCTTCAGCAAAAGCAATCGCTGTATCACCGACTCTCACGATATGATCAATATTGCTCTCTAAATGCATTTCAATTCGTTGCAATTCCAAATTATAGAATGCTCGATGAGAAAAACTTTTTTGATCAAAAGTTGAGTTCGTCAAACGATTAATATGGCTAAGTATGTTGAGGTTAAAAGCAGCAGTCACCCCATCACGGTCATTGTAAGCAGCCGTCAATGTACTGGTTGATTTATGTAAATCAATGCCGATTAACATTCCCCCGTCTTGACCAAGCCATGGGCGTAAATTTACCAGAAATTGCTTGGCCATTTCTGGTGTCATATTCCCCAGCGTTGAACCCGGGTAAAATATCACTCGTTTACCTTCTGGGAGTCCTTCCGGTGCCTGATCATAATTCCCAAAATCGGCACAGACTGCATGAACATTTAACCAAGAAAATTCTTTTCCCAGCTTCAGGGCTGAACGCTGCAAGAATTCCTTAGCAATATCCATAGGAACATAAGCCGTGGGTTTTAAAGCATCTAATAACAAGCGAACTTTATCACTGCTGCCGCTACCCGGTTCAATCATCACACAGTGTTTGCCGCAAATTTCGGCAATAGCGTCGGCATGTTTTACGTACAATAAACGTTCTGTACGTGTTGGGTAGTATTCAGGCAACCTTGTAATACGTTCGAACAATTCGGAGCCGTGGGTGTCGTAGAAATATTTGGGATTTATGGTTTTTTGATTTTGGTGCAAACCGTCAAGGATTTCAGTATGACTATCCTGATTATCTGGTTGCTGGTTCTTAAAAGAAACGTTTTCCGTTGTTAATAGTGCTGCTGCAAAATCTGACATGGTGCATCCTCGAGATAACATATTATTTTTTATTTTCTGGCTAAACGAATTCCACTGAATTGCCAGCGATCTTCTGGGTAGAAAAAATTTCGGTAACTAGGCCGTAGATGGTCAGCACTGCTCACGCAAGAGCCGCCCTTCAACACCCACTGATTACACATAAACTTGCCGTTGTATTCTCCGATAGCGCCATCAGCCACCTGAAAACCGGGGTAAGCCCTATAAGCACTGGCAGTCCACTGCCAACAACTATCGTAAAGCTGCTTTAGTTCTTGCTCATTATCGTGTTGGGCAACCGATGGATGAAGTGTGTCGAGCGGTTTACCTCTTAGTGGGTTTTGCTTTGCAGCAAACTCCCATTCAGCTTCGGTTGGCAAGCGAGCGTTTGCCCAATTTGCATAAGCATCCGCTTCATAACCACTGATGTGGCAAACTGGCTGACCTGCCTGTCGAGTGCGTAGTCCATACAAAGTGAATTCCATGGCTTCGCCCCTTACATCTCGCCAATATAGAGGTTGTGTCCAATTATTTTTTTGCACAGCAGCCCAACCATCCGATAGCCAATATTCTGGCTTTTTATACCCGCCAGCATCAATAAACTTCTGAAACTCATCGTTTGTTACCAGTCGAGTTGATAAGGCAAATGGCTGAAGAAAGACTTTATGGCTAGGCGTTTCGTTGTCAAAGTAAAAGTGCTCTGAACCTTCTTTTACCCCCGTTTCTACTAAACCTCCTGAGTAGTCTTGCCACTGCAGTTTTTGCGGTTTAATAGTACGGGTAATTTCGTGACTCGCATAAGCTGGATATAAGGGATTTATAGAAAATGAATACTTTATATCTGTATAAAAAAGCTCTTGATGTTGCTTTTCGTGCTCAAGGCCAAGTTTTGTGCGCTGTAGTATTGTGTCCCGTTCAGCGATTTCCCATTCACCTTGCTCTATTTGAGACAACAGTAGCGTCATTGCATCATCCACATGCTTTCGATACGACAAGACCTCTGCGACAGCCGGCCGCGATAATAAGCCACGTTGAGGTCGAGGGTATTGCTCGCCAATAGCGTTATAATAAGAGTTAAAGAGCAGCTCATAGGTTTCGTGAAACACGCGATAGTTTGGGACCAGTGGTTTCAAAATAAAGGTCTCAAAAAACCAAGAGGTATGAGCCAAGTGCCATTTTGGAGGGCTAGAAAACGCCGCTGCTTGCAAATTATAGTCTTCAATTTCAAGCGGCGCACAAGCTTGTACAGATTGATTTCGTGCCAAGCTAAAAGCCTCAATCAACATTTGAGAGTCCATTCTTACTAGGTTAAACATGTTGTATCCCAACTTTAACTTGGCTAGTGTAAAAGGCTATATGGCCTTTGATGATTGCTAGGCTAGGAATCGGGTGAAAATACTCCCACGCTACGTCCACTAATTTCAATGCTCCCAAGCTTAGTGACCAATATCTTGCCTCCCCTTTCAAATAACAATTACTGCGAGTAGGGCTCAGCGACAAAAATTCTTTCTTCACATCCGCCATAGGAAAATAAAAAACCGGTTCGTAGCCTAAGCCACCTTCCTCTTTTAGCAGTATCGGCGAGCTTGTACTCGCCAATACAATGCCATTTAAGGTCGCTCGAACATCCAAACAAGGACACTCAAGATTGACTTTGTGTTTCACTACCGTGCTCCGACCACCTCATTAGAAGCAAGGTGTGTATCTAGTCCATCCAGCAATTGATTTAACATGCCTTTCATTTTAGGTTTCATCACTAACTTTGCAAGTACCAGTCCTAATACACCAAACTTGGGAACAAAGTTCATTTGAAAGTCCACTTTAGTTAATGCCCCCCCTAGTGAAGTGATCATAATATCAGCGGAGGCATTCTTTATGGGCATAAAATCAGCATCGATGCTTAGCGACATACTGCGCTTTTCTTTATTGTATTTAATCACCTGTTCTGTGAGTTCATTACCATCTTCAAAATAACAAACTCGCTGGGTGCCAAGGCCACTCTGTTTCTTACTGGTAATGGGACTACTTTTTATTAAGGGATGAAATTTAAAAATGCCTGAAATATCGTCCCACTTTTCCCACACTGAGTCGGCGGTATAAGATAATTGTTTTTCGATCGCGATTGTTTGCATTGTTTTCACCTAATTAATGAATTTAATAAAACCAAAATAAACCAGTAAAGGTACTGGCAGTGTTGCAAGTAAAATGACGCTAAAAAAAGCCAAGTTGGTAAAATTTCGTTCCATACCAAATGCCATAGCGATTCCACCGCCGCCCCCGAAAATAGCATTGCCAGGCGTGTTAATAAGTAATGCCAGTGACAACCAACGGGGGACATAAAAAGAGAAAGCGCGTATACGCTTCACTATAGATAGATCGCTTTGTTTAAGCGTATAAAATCGGCCAATTTTACGGCCAAAAAAATAAGCGAGACTTAAACCCAAAACCGTGGCTAAATACGCAGCCAGAATGCCCTTGAATCCAAACAGGCCCATTAAACAAATACCTATTTCTACCCCTGCGACAAACGGAATCGCTAACAATAATGAATAAATCAGGCTAATAAGCACTAAGCTTGCTGTATCGATATTTCTGCTTCTCTCTAATAAGGCGCGCCATACAGCCCCGCCATTATCCAGAAAGCAAAAACTCATTAAGGCCAGTAGCACGACGGTCGCCCAAAGAAATTTATTCACTTATAGATGCTCCCTTATCTCAAGACCTAAACATTAGTAGAAACCCTAAACATGAGAGGATTATGCGACATCAACTACATAAGATATAATTAGTTATTCATTCATAAATAAAAGAATTTCTTATATAGTTCAATTATCTGAAATCGCATCTAGTAAGGACATACTGCCATGGACTATAACAAGCTACGCACTTTTATCGAGGTAGCTAAAACCGGCAGTATCTCTGAGGCTGCCAACAACCTATTCAGAACCCAGCCAGCCATTACCCAGCAAATTCAATTATTGGAAGAGTCTCTAGAGCTAATTTTATTGGAGCGTCGAAATACCCGCGTATTCCTCACCAAGCAAGGTGAACAGCTATTTAAGTTTGCTCAGCACAGATTAAGAGAAATTGATGATTTTTTGGCCGAAGTGAAAAATGATTCTGAATCCCTCAGTGGGGAAATTCGTATTGGTATTAGGCCTGACGTAGCGACCTCCATGCTACCGATTGTTTTTGCCAATTTTAAGATTGCCTATCCCAAGGTTAAGTTCACCATTATTCATGGCGATGCCAGCCAAACTGAGCAGAGAGTATTGAACAATGAAGTCGATATTGGCATTCAATTATTGGTAGAAAATAAAAAGCTGCTAACAACCTGGCCAGCCAAATCAAAACCCATTATTTTAGTGGCTGGAGCGGGTTACCTAAAAAAGTACGGCACCCCAAAAAAAGAAGAAGACCTTTTAAATCATGACATCATTGATTACACGTCTGACTGTGATGCATTCGCTTATTGGTCAAAAAAAGTAAAAAAAGAACTCGAAATTAGCTTTAGAAAAAAACGCCCTCATTACATTTGTCCAGACCATGGCTTTGCAGCAGAACTAATAAAAAAGGACCTAGGCATTGGTTTATTACCCAGCTATACGATAGCAGAGGAGTTAAAGACAGGTAGCGTCAAACAAGTGTTTGAGAAAAAAAACCTGCAATTCGCCATGAGTTTTGACATCGTTGTGAAAAAAAATGCGAATCGTACTGCCGCTGAGACAGCATTTTTAAATACCATGATAAGAGAGCTTTGTAATTAATACTCACTTAATTTTAGTATCAAACGCTATCCGGTCTATTTTTTGAATAGCGACTCGCGGTCAGGTCAGCTTACTACTGCACTGACCTTTGTCTATATATCGTTATGTTAGATTTTGTGACCATTAACTGCCTCATGAAGGTGCTGAATGGTAACCAAAGCTCGTTAACCTTAAACGTACGCCGCATTCACGAAGTCACTAATTTTCGCAAACACCTCATCTGACTTTAATATTTTTCGATGGCCCAAGCCTTTAGTGACGAATAGCTCTGATTGATTAAATACCGGTGCCAAGCGCCTAGATTCACTGACGGGTACTTCAATATCGTGTTCATCATGAATGAGTAGCGCCGGTATATCACATGCTTGAAGTAATTTAGTGGCATCTAATTCACTTGCAGGCACCCCTACAAATTGACCAATAACGTCGATAAATTTATCGGTGGTATTTTTGTTTAAGCCCACAAACCCCGAAAAGCGCCGCAGTACATTTTCGATCGAAGACGGACCAGAAATGAGCACTAACTTATCCGCTGTGACGCCTTTTCCTACCGCAATTGCGGTGGCACCTGCGCCCATAGAATGCCCGATGATGGCGTGAAAATGTCCGAGTTCTTGCTGAGCCAATTTTACCGTTTGTGAGAACAGATAAGCATTAGAGGTTTCGCCAGATGAGTGGCCATGACCGGGCATATCAACGGCAAAAACAGTATAACCTTGTATAACGAGCCCTTTCACTAAACCGTACATTTGGGTGGCACGACTTTCCCAACCATGTACAAGCAATATTTGTTTACCATTGTCAGACGAATTTGCATCATCCGGCGCACGCTGGCCCTGTACTTCTTCATTGGAAGACCAGCGTATAACACTCACATCTTCAGATAGCTTGAAGCGAGTGCCTGCTTGCTCTGCATTTTCTTCCCACTGCTTTATTTCGTAGCGGTTTGGCTTCAGGAACTTGACGCTGGCATTTTTGGCCGCCCAATTGGGTGCAATCACACTACTGATGCGGTTTGTTAATTTATAACCTTCTAAAGCGTAATTCATCTTAATACTCCTAATTTATAGTTCTACCTGACGTAAGGTAGGCAATATAGCCAAAATTTTTTAACTTTTTTGGCTGTTATGACACAAGTACTCAATGATGATCATGAGGGTACTTTCAAATATAAGCTTGTTTTCTGAAATACGGCTAGTCACCAAAGCCCCCTGAACACAGGCAACCACCCACTGCGCAAGCTCTTCTACTGTTTTAGCATGGTCATTAAATACACCGCTGCGTATGCCTTCGCTCAGAATTTCACTGACACCTTTCACTTGGGCATCAATTAATCTATTAACCTGTGTTTTGACGGGACTAGACAATTTACCCCACTCTCCCGCGAAAGCGCCTCCCGGGCATAATTTCTCGGTCGGTATGATGTGATGCAGGTAAATATTGAGAAAATAATTAAGCCGCTCAAGCGGCGTTTTAGCTATTCCCCGTACAAAGCTTTCTTTCATATCTGATGTGGCGCGCTCAAGCAGTGCCACCGCTAAGTCATCTTTGCTTTCAAAGTGGTAGTACAAACTACCTTTCTTGATGCCAATGCGGTTAGCCAGCGCCTGAAAGCTGACGCCACTAATCGATTGGCGCTGAACCAAATCTTGTGCGACATCAAGAATCGCAGAACGAGTATCATTAGGTGTTTTCATATCACCTACCTTACGTCAGGTAGAAGACTAATGTCAACACATCCCTTGTAAAGAGACTTAACAACCAGCTATTACCTGACCGTTACCAAGTTATTATCTAGCAGCATTGTCAACTCTACGTTGACATTAATTCAATATCACGCCTATTTATCTACATATTGAAAATCAGGATACTGATCACATCAACAAAGCAAAGGCGAAAACAAACTTCGAAATAGCTGAGTTGAAAGTACGATTACTTATGAATGTTTTGAGACTCGATATGAGAAATATTGAAATATATACACGACCAGGATGTGGTTACTGCACACACGCAAAACGTTTATTAAGCAGTAAGGGCCTAGCCTTTACAGAATACGATGTTTACCAACATCCAGAGAAGGTAAGTGAAATGCGCAGCAGAACAAAGGGTCGAACTTACCCTCAACTCTTTATTAATGATCAAGCGGTAGGCGGGTTTGACGCCCTACTACAACTTGAAAAGCACAATCGCTTGTCTAATGAAGCGTCTAACGAGATGCCGAACAAAATATCTAATGAAGTACCGATCGAAAGATCAAACGAAGTGAACTAGCTAAAACATTAATTTTTTGAACAAACTTAAATTGGAGCACTACCATGTCAGCAATCAAATTATACCGTCACCCACTTTCAGGCCATTCTCATCGTGTTGAAGCGCAATTATCGCTTTTGGGATTAGAGGCCGAGATCATCGATGTTGATTTAATGAGCGGCGCTCAAAAACAACCTGAATTTTTAAGCAAAAATTCCTTTGGCCAAGTACCCGCGATAGATGACGGAGAAGTGACCATCTCAGATTCAAATGCCATCTTGGTTTATTTAGCGAGCAAATATGATAGCGATCGAACCTGGTACCCAAGCGACTTGGCAGAACAAGCAGAAGTTCAGCGTTTTTTATCTGTCGCAGCTGGCAAAATCGCATTTGGTCCGGCGGCGGCTCGCTTGGTGAATGTTTTTGGCGCAGGTTTAGATCATAAAACAGCCATTGATACCTCTCATGGCATATTAACCTTACTTGAAGCACATTTAGAAGGG
>Ga0209290_1000402_pt1 | contig 32918 bp, 26 predicted proteins | sample EN1Hudsemesocosm_2_FD_184632 | JGI IMG/M metagenome (GOLD analysis project Ga0209290, IMG submission 184632) | Methane-oxidizing microbial communities from mesocosms in the Hudson Canyon - EN10B Hudson Canyon (SPAdes) (version 2) | ecosystem: Environmental > Aquatic > Marine > Cold seeps... | reverse complement strand
TATGCTCGGCTTGTTCTTCCGTTATTTCTCCACGGTCTATTTGGGCTTGAACCTCGCTATGATCTTTCGTTAACTGCTCAAGTTGACCAGCTCTCAACCGGTACAACCTAGAATCACCTACCCACAAAACGACACCAATTGCCTCTTTTAAAATAAGAGATACTACGGTTGAGCCGACCGTTAAGCCATTTAGTTTTTCAACACTGTGCATTCTAAGCTTTTGATTTACGAGCAATAACGCATCTTCAACATCATCAACAAGGTCTGACACATACGCACGACTCGGTAAAGACTCAAGATCAGCAACAATCATCTGACTAGCCACTTCACCTGCTTCATGCCCTCCCATACCATCAGCAACAACCCATAAACCAGCATCAGGCCGGCTCAGTAACGTATCCTCATTAAGTGTACGTACATTACCTTGATGTGTTTGATCAACTGATGAAAATGAAAATACTCGACTCATACTCAAAAATACCCTTTAGTCGCCCACTGATTGAAAGAAATTTGGCCAATGCCAATTATCCCACTGCCCATTTAACATGGCCGTATAACTCACAGGTCTTGGCAGCTGATCTGCTAGTAATAATGCAGCCTCAACATGCTCCCCACCTTTCGTCCACCATAAACTAAAACTAGATACTTGAGGCTTAAGTAAAGCATCACATAACTGTGGTAATACGTTATTAAGTGCTTGCTCTGAAGACCCCAAAGGAACAACTCGCTGTAGATTCCTTTCGGACAAAAGCGATGAAGGCCGTGTTTTAGAAAACGCTAACTCCACCGTATTCTGAGCAAGCTCATGAATCAATTCATCTGCATCAAGCCCTTTTTCCAAAGTCATAATCGCTACACCTTCCAGCCATTCAAACCAAGATTCTGAATTAGATAAATACTCAAATGTGCCTATCTGATCAGAAATAGGGGCCGCTAATGTAAGGGGATAATAACGCCCTACTTTATCAACACTTGGTAACATAATTCCTGCCCATGACTGATTGTTCACACAACCACTGGGCAATACGAATCGCCACACAGGACTTATTAAAAAGTGCGTTAGCCATGACTCGCCTAAAACCTCCTGACTGGCTAGAACAGACTGCTGTAACCAATGGTCCCAAGCCTCCATAAAGTCGCTAGGCAAATTGAGATTTAAAAAATCTCCATGCCTTGGGATTTTCCCATAAACGCCGACTGAACCTGGATCAAACATGACTTAGCCCACCCTGGTTTTACAAAGTAGATGTAGCCCTACAACAACACGATCCATACTCATATTAATATTCATAGAACCTTCGGGCATTTATATTCACTCAACCATCCAGGAGAGAATGGATTCAAAGCACTCGTTGCACTCAATTCGTATTCAGCTTTTCGACTACTTACATCAAACGTAATTGTGTAGGCATTAGATCGGCTCGATTTTTGAGCATTTGCCGCATCTAATGCCTTAAAAAAGGCCCAGTCACCCGAATAACGTTTATTGTGTTTAGTTTCGTTAATATCTTCAAAAAGTAAACGAACCCCATCAGCAGTTGTACCTGGCCAGCTTAAAGCTTTAGATAGTTTTGGTCCATGAGAGTAACGTATGCGTCCCTCACCCAGTGATAATTCAAAGCGCCTAACAGTAGAATCCATGCGGCGGGGTTTCAATTTATAATTAAAGCTTGCAGCCGATTCATTTTTTCTAAAAAACACATCACGAATCGCTTGTGCCTTTTTCATCTGCCCTAGAGTCGATTTACTTATCCCTAAACGCCTTCTATTGAGGCTCTTTTCTTTCCAGACTTTGCCTTTCTTAATAAAAGGCATCAGCTGTCCTTTCACATAAGCATCTTCAATACCCTCAGGTTTAAAATACTCAACAAAATCTAGTAACGCGACCTCTTGAACCCCTGATTTAGTAAATGGGTATCGTCCTGCGACTCTACTTTGATAATTTTGATAGACTGTTGCTTTCCAAACAGTATTTAATTGTTTCTTACTGTCAATTAAAACCGTCTTCCAAACCTGATCGGTCAACTCTTCCAACCAACGCCTTACCGGCTGCGGAAGTTTAGATGCCTGCGCTAGCAATTTACGTAAAGGGTCTGAGCTATTTCCTGCAAAGCGTTTAGCCGAAAACTTCAAAGAAGCTTCATTAGGTATCGGCGCAAACGAAAAGCCTTCTAAAGTCTCATAAACTGATTTCGTGGTTGCTAACACACTATCAATTCCCTTTTTACGAATAAGGTTATGCTCAGCTTTAAATGCAATATCAACAACCGTCGGAGGCAATACTTTTGCACTCAATGCTGCTGCGGCGTCTCCCATGAGCCCCTTATTACCTTGTAGTTGGTTTACCTCAGGTGTGAGGGATGTTTCGTTTGTTAACGTAGTTAAAATATTCATCAAAGGTGATATAGAACGGTCAGACATTGTTGCAAGCACATCTCTCGCCTGGTTTGAGTTGTTAATGTCACGTACACTTAGTTTGTTAACTAAATTTTTCCATTTTTCGGTGTACTTCAATAAATAAATGTCTTTGACTTTCTTCGCGATCACTTCAACATCTTTGTCGCTGAAATCTTCAGAGTTGGTCGTTCCTAATATCCATTGCTCAGTCGAATATTTTCTAATCAAAGGAGAATCCTTACTCAGATCCATTTGTTTATAGCCGGCCTTTGTAAACATAAACGGAACGGTTAAAGTTGTATCTTCGGTATTTATTTCAAAGATACTTAACACATCTCCACCAACCGCTTGCACAAAATCACTTTGTAATTTGAGTTTAGGTACTCGTTCAATCTGTTTATAAATACGTTGTTCTATCGGTATTTTTTGTAACTGCAGCCGACTCGTTTGAACAATGGTTTCATCGCGTTTGAAAGTGGGTATTCCATTGCCAATGCTATCTTTCAAATACGTCATTAACTGTTTTTGTTTTGATCCTTGGTTTTTTAGCAAAGTAGCCCAATCATTTTCAAACCAAGCTATCACTTCATTTTCTTCTAGCCTTGATGCGTCCGCCAACATAAGATAAACCCGTAGCGCATCGTAGAGCTGATCATTATCCACGGCTGTCGAAAGAAAGAGCTCTAAACGCTTGGTTAACACAGGATTAAAGTGAGCAAGTAAAGAAGCTTTGTAAGCAGCATGCGCAGACTCTCCTACACTTTCATCATACAAACCTAACCCTGACACCCAAGGCAAACTAACTTGGTCATAAACAGACCTTGCCTTATTCAAAGGTTCAATAATCGCTATTGTTTTATCAAGACGGTTGCCTGCATCATTCGTTGAAGCTAATGCCTCTTTGTGCTGTTGAATAAGTAAAGTTACCTCATCCATTAATGCTTCATTTTGATTCAGGCTACTGGTCCAAGCTAATGCAGAACCTAATACCAAAACTAAAGCACTCAACATCGAAAAACGTCTAACCCAGCGTAACTTTCCTTCATACTTAGTGTTTATACCAACGATATTTGCTTCAGGAAAGATCACTTCAGTCAGCAATTTTTGAATAAAGAAACTTTTACCTTGCCCAGGCGGAGATGCTAACGCTTTCCCTTGCACACCAAAATGTGTAGATAGTGACGTTAAAATACGGTCTATTGGCGTTCCTTCCTGCGTCCCACTAGTGAAATAAACGCCTCTAAATAGAGCGGGTGTCTGGTATTGATTTTCCCCAAACACATTCTCAACAAACTCATTTAGAATACCGCGCATGTTTTCAAATTGACTTGGAAACGCTTGCATTTTTGCACGACGGTATGGATCTCGCTCACTATGCAGTCGCGACAACAATCGTTCATTAACCCTTTTAACTAAGGTATCAAATTCACTATCAAATAATTCACTATTCTTCTGGTTCTGGGTATCACCCATAGGGAATGTTAGCCCCCATACTTGCTCCCTATCAGATAGATTTAAATCTTCAAAAAACTCATTAAACCCCGCCATCAGGTCACATTTTGTAATGACAAAGTAAATAGGAAACCGAATATTAAGATCTGCCATGAGCTCTTGAATACGATTACGTATTGTCTCAGCATGACGCATACGTTCATCACGACTTAACATAATTAATTCTTGTAGACTCACTGCTACAATCGCACCATTAATTGCTCTTCTTGGTCGATGTTTTTTCAATAGAGCTAAAAAGCTCAACCATGCACCACGATCGCTCTCAGCATGACTATCTTGCGTGGTATATCGCCCTGCTGTATCAATTAATACGGCATCATCAGTGAACCACCAGTCACAATTTCGAGTACCGCCAACACCACCGACACCTTGTAGACCGAATTTTTCTTTTAGTGGAAATTGCAGCCCTGAATTAGCGAGTACGGTTGTTTTACCGGCGCCTGGTGGCCCAATCATCAAGTACCAAGGCAGTTCATAAATTGTACGTTTTTTCGTGCCACCAAATTGATGCGCTTTTAACGCATCTGTTGCTTCTTTAAAGCGCCCGTAAAGCAATTTTTCTTCATCTTTACTCGCGTTACTATTAGCTGTTTGTTTATCGCTATTTTTCTGATCCGTCGCGGCATCACCAGCGATATCGTCAAGCATCTTTTCATTCTGCTTCGATTTCCGCATCTGGATACGTATATTATTCGCACCCCATAACAAAACAAACACCATGATAATAATTAAGCGCGTAATCGCAGACAGAGGTTCTTTAGAGTCACCTATGCGTATGAATTCACCACCAAACCAAACAGCCAAGCCTAGAATAATTAATGCAAGCACACCCAGAAAAATTGGGTGCAAGAATAAAGCGAGGATTCGCTTCATGAAAATCTCCCTAATTTTTGAGGTAGTATTGACAAAAGATGACTACTCTCAAAATATCGTTATTTAAAAATCACATAAAAAAGCGGCGTAAAACCACACTAAAATTAACGTGAACTGTCATTTAAGTTCGGCATCTTTGTTATATTCTATTGTCATTACGTTTAACTCCTGAGCCACCGGAGTAGTCGTATGGTCAAGCCAAACTCGAAACCCTGAATAAGACAAAACGACTAAAGATAACCCAATTGTAAAGACGACCCATAAAGGTACTAAATCAGTGACATTTTTATTACTTTTCTCTGCGCCTTTCCAGCGCGGCGATAGCTCCCTCTCATATGAGCCTCTTTGCATTTCAATGGCACGATATAGATTCTCTTTTACTTGCTCGAGCTGTAAATGACCTCGCGGATCTATTTGGTATTTCCCGGAAAAACCTTGAGATAAACAAAGATAAATCAATTCAAGCGTATCAATATATTGAGCAGGGGTTTGTAGCAGGCGATCTAAAATCAAAAAAACCTTTTCGCCACCCGAGGTTTCATTGTGAAATGTGCTGAGTAGCGAATGCTGTGCCCAGCCACTCTCAGGCCCCCAAGGGGTATTTAGTACTGCTTCATCTAGCGCTGCGCACAATACATACCTTGCCGACAAAACGACCTCTGAAGCCTGACCTTCTTGTTTTGCATTAGTTTCAAATTCACGCATTTGATCAATAATGCTATTTCGAAGCTTACTCGGGTCAGCATGTTGAATGGTATGACGCAACTCCCCTACGAGCGCAATTAACTCAGTTGCAGCACCAACCAGCTTATTCAAGCTTCGTTTAACATTAAGCTCTACTGCTGAACTTGCTTGAATTCCTCCCCCGAACTGAGGGCTTGATTGTGAAGCTGTGGCCCTCTGTGGCGTAAGTGGTACAAAATTACTGGTATCTCCACCCTGTGACGATTTTCGCCCTGGCGTTGGAATAATAACTGTCTTATCATTGTTATTAGGATCCATTAGCCACCCCCTTTAAACACATAAAACCATCCATATCCATTGGTACTAGTCCCTTATTGCCCAAAACTCAATTTCTAATCCAGGAAAGTCACCACCAAGATGCAACGCAAAACCTCCTGATTGTCGCAACTCTCCCCAAAATTCATTATTTCTATCTAACTGAAAGTACGCACATCCCGCATGATATGGTATCTGTCGAGGTGCAACAGGTAATGATTGCATTGATATACCTGGCAACTGAGCATTCACTAAGTCTCGAATACGCTCAACTGGCGCTACTTTTACCTGACTTGGAAATGATGCACGAAGCTGATCTATAGGCATACTCGCTTTCACAGCAAGCACAAAAGAAGCACCATCAATAAGGCTACGATCGTTAATCGGCGAAACCCGAATCCCGTATTTACGCTCAACTAATTCCAAAGACGTTGCCGATTGTTCTAATACTGCACTTAAACCTTGCCTTAGGCATTTTATAACCGGTGCAAAAGTAACCTTTAAATCATCATGATTGTAACGACCAAACTCAGGCGGCCGCTTATCTACCGAGGTAAATGTCGAAAACTCACCCGCCATCTGCAGCAACTGAAAATATAAATCTACCGGGTGTAGTAATCGCTTATGTTTTAAGTGCTCGGTTATAGGGCCTATACGATTAAGCAACTGCAACATTAAATAGTCAGAAATTTCAGCTGAACCACTTCGGCCCCCTTCTTTTAGTCGCCCCGCCAATGACTCTCCTCGTTGACGCAATAAACCCGACAGTTCATTCAAAAACCCCCCCGTCACATTATTCTCATGCGCATCTAACAACGGTGGTATATACGTTTCATCCAATAAAATCGTTTTATCTTCTTTCCGTTCTTTTATCTTAAGTAAACCTAACAAGGCATAGCCACTATGATCTTCATTTTCTAATAACAATCTCAAACGCAGCTGCCCTGTTTGTATTGTTTCATCACCTGCGTAGCCAGAGACTGTATCAAACACTTCACTCTCAACAGCTTTATAACGCGTTAAGTTTTGGTCATTATCATCAAGTTGAACTTCAGCAGCGCCAGAGCGCCTCAATGGAAGACCTAAGTAGATTAATTCATTTGCTAGGTTTGCAGGTATATCAATAATATCAGGCGCAGAATTAGCGTCTGGTACCGAAATGGGCGTGCCATCCGGGAAAACAGCATGACAACGAGAAATTGAAATTTTACCAAGCTTTAGTAATTGCGTGTCAATTTCTAGGCTGTCAAACCCCCAAAAATAAGATTGTAGTGTGCGACACCGCCCTTCTACATAATTCTCAAAATACCGGTCTTGCTGCTGAAAATGCTGAGGACGTAAAAACATTCCCTCAGACCAAACAACCTTACTCTTAGTCGACATTTCTTTTCCTTACTTATTGGTGCAGCCAAACCAGCCCAAAAAGATTCGTAATCGACGAATCAATGAGTTTTAATTCATCAAGTTACTAATCAATAATACTGATCGAATCTTTTTCTACAGATAAACTAAACTCATTTGCGCTATATCTCTCTATAGGTAAAATCAGCTTTCCTTGCGCATCTTGATACTGAATAAATTCAGCAATAATACCTACATAATTCACGCCTTCGGGTAGAACATTAATCACATCACGAATTTCTGAAGGGATGAATTCTTTAAGTCTTATTTTTTCAATTAAATCTTTACCTAGTCGATCTTCAGGAGACTCAAGAAGGGCAATAAAGTCTTCCTGCTCGAATTGTCTATTATCCTTTAAGTACAGTAAATTCAGCACAACCGGAGACGTCCGCCCATCAGAGTCAGGATTCACCGTCGACGAAACCATTAATTCAAGCTCAACAGTTGTTGTTAAATCAAGTTTCTCTCTAGTATAAGCACAGGCCGCAAGCACTGCGATCAACGATATTACAACAGAAATTTTAAGTAATTTTTTAAAACTTTGCATGTCTAACCCTATAATTAATATAATCTGTTATCACTATTTAAGCATAGCATCTAGTACTATCCCATATGGTAAAAAAATCCTGATAGGTTTATTTACCTGTTTTTTTACTTGGTGAACTATTACGATTCATTTTTAACGAGTGCATTCTTCGTTCGTATGCGTCGGCAAACACCTCTCCAAACAGACGCTTAAATGTTAATTCATTATCCTCTTTATATTCTTTAAAAAGCGCCTGGTAAGCATCCCAATTTTTTCCTTTACCACTACCCAGAAAGCGCTTATTCGTTGTTTTTTCAAATTTTCGAGCTAATAAACTAGGATCAAATTGACCCAAAATATGCTCATACGCCGCCTTCATTGCATCAAAAAGCGCCACCTGATGATCTGAAATATCAGCAAAGCCGTCATTCATAGCATCAACAGGAGACAAATATGCCTTTCCCTCCTTAGCAAACATATTTTCAATGGCATCGTCAGGCGTTACCGAGAATTTTAAAGGATTATTTTCAGCCGACTGTATTGTCGTCATATTCATACGAAACTCACTTTTTATCTCGCTTCGAGCTCGCAATGACCTCATCATACCCGCTACAGTTTCTTTCACCGTATTAGCAACAGTTTCATTTAACACATTTTGCTGGTCGACAGACAAACGTTCCAAGCCTAATGCTCTAGCTAAATCAGCACCTCCGTTTGCTTGTATACTTCCCGGATCGACGCTTACTTCTTCAGGCACCTCTTTAGATGCTGGGGAAGAAGGCACAACCTCAAATTTGTCACCCAAAAGATACGCTGAAGATTCAACATTATGTTCAGCTTTTAGCAATTCTTGTGGCGTAGAGAGAAGTTCACTTAACGCTAAGTCTTCAGGCGCTTTCGGCGCTGACTCAACAGATTTTTCAATTAACTGAGCAGGTGTTTGCTCGAGAACACGCGATTTCTCTGAAGATGGTACAGGCGCTATATAGGCTGTCTTTTCAGGGTTAAGTGGCTCAGGTTCCAATTTTTTACTCGGAGCAGACTTTTTACTCGGAGCAGATAAAGGCGTTAGCTGTATTGGCCCCGCTGGTTTTGATTCTAACTTACCTGAAGAGTTGCCGCCCAATAAGTCATCCCAATCATCAGGTATTACACTCGGGACTTTCATCATATGCTGATCAAGCGAAGGCGTTTCTCCCAAAAGGTCAGTTAAGGAACTGGATGCCAAACCAGAGGACACTCCTGTTGATCCACCCGTTTTTTTCACTGCACCCAACAAAGCTAAAGGATCCTTTTCTTCCGCCTTTAAACCTAAATCTATCGCATCAACCGAATTAACTAAGGGGGTTGATGATATATTAATAGAGCCTCGGGCAGAGACAACAGGTTCAGATGCCGGAACTGATGGCTCCAACCATTTATCAAGATCATCAACAAACACTGAATTTTTAGCATTCACTGAAGGTGCATCTACTTTAGCTGTAAATTCAGAAGGTGGTATATTCGTTGTTTCCTCAATATTAACTTGTATTCGATAATCGCCAAATACAAGTAAGTCGTCATTTTTTAAAACTGATTGTTGTGCAGGGCCCAAAGGTAAAGGGTCTCCATTCACATAAATACCATTCGTACTTTCATCAATCAGTAAAAATTGATTATCTTCGAAACGAACACATCCGTGGCGCGAAGAAACATAACGACTCGGGTCAGGCAATACCCAACTATTATCCGGAGCACGCCCAAAACTACCCCCAGCAATATCAAATTGATGTGTTTGCCCCTCCATATTGCAACCTGCTGGGCACAAAGCAATAGAAAGCATTAATTTCATATTTGTCCGCCTACATTTTTCAAAATAACCAACCCTTACAATTTAACTTTTTTAATAAAAGCTGCCTGCTCAGATGACTCAGGAATAAAACTTGCCAATTTATTATAAAAATCATCAAGGTTAGATGATTGTTTAAACACTTTTTTCACTAACCGACTCGCAAGCGGACCAATAAAAAAAGCAAGCTCATTCGTAACCGACTGCAATTTTTCTGGCGACAGCTCTAATACTTCCATACTTGTAGGGCTTATAGCTACTTTACTCTGGCTATCTAACCCACCGTGCGTAAACCCACTTTTTGATTGAGCCTTTTTTAATAACGATAACTCACGCAATCCAGAGATTTCAAGCGAACGTAAAAACTCTGATCGCTCACTATCATTAGGAATCTTTCCAGCCAAGGTCATTGAAAGCGCCTCTAAGGACTGATTACCTTTGCTGTGTCTTTTTATAAGTGCCTTAGCCGATGGCCCCACATAACGTATTAAACTGCTTTCTAACGTTGAAAGCACATCAGGATGGATTGAGTCCGCTTCAAGACCAGACGTTAAAGAAGGTACGATGCCTGTATTTGACTTTGCAATACGCACCACTTTTGCAGGCTGATAAATAACGGTACCCTGCTCTGAACCAGACTCAGACATAATATTAATTAACTGATCAAGAAACTCAGATGCATGCTGAAACCTTAATTCTGATTTTGCTTGCAAAGCCTTGATAATAATCGGCTTAATTTGAGATTTTCTATGCACATCAAAATGGTCACATTCATCCAGTGGCGCAATTGCTTCTTCAAGACTTATCCCTGTATAAGGTCTCTGTTTTGTTAAAAGCTCAAAAAGTAAAATTCCAACACTATATAAATCAGATCGATTATCAACCTGAAACCCATGCATACCTTCTGGCGACATATAATTAGGTGTTCCCACCATCATGCCTGTACTGGTCAAATCAGAGTTATCTAGCCGGGCAACGCCAAAGTCAGACACTTTGACACGTCCATTATCCATCAACATGATATTCGCTGGTTTTATATCGCGGTGTACGACACCATTGGCATGGGCATAGGCCAAAGCTTCCAATATCTGCGAGATAATATCGAGCACAACCACAAAGGAGAATTCTTTACCTGCTAGCAGCTGCTCTTTCAGCTCAACACCGTCAACATACTCCATCACAATATAAGGCATTGTGTCATGCACACCAAAGTCAAACACCGTCACAATATTAGGGTGCAAACAACGTGCAGCAGCTTTGGCTTCTTGAATAAAGCGCTGTTCAAAATCACTACCCTGCTCACCTTCCAACAAGTGAGCGTGTAGTACTTTTAATGCAACTGTTCGATCAATATTTGAATCAAAAGCACGATACACCAAGCCCATTGCGCCTTTGCCCAACACACTTTCAATTCGGTACTTGCCAATTGACTCTGGTAATTCATTTTGTGACATATTACTGCTTAGCACCTATTCATCGTCATCAAGCATTTTTAATGCGCTATCTAAACTACGGTGCATTCGATTAAAAGAACGCCCAAGTGAAGCGACTTCATCATTCCCGCTTACTTTGAGTTCTTCCACATTCAAACTTCCCATACTGACTTCATCAGCTTTAGTCGACACCTGTTTTAATGGTTTTATCACAATAAAGTGCAACATAAAATTCAACAACACGGCCAATATTACAAATACACCCACCAAAATCCCCATGAATACATAAAACGTTTCTTCAGCACGCTTTAAAGGAACAGACATCGGTACAGATACAAGTTGCGCGCCCACTACCTCATTATGTTTCCAGCCAAAGCCATTATTATCCCCATACGTATCAATTAATGTTTCAGGTGCTTCTGATGGTTTACCGTGACACGCTAAACAAGCAGGATTTTTAATTTTTATTGGATGCCCTAAATATAATGAGCGCCCTGTTACGGTGTCTCTTTCCCCAACAATTTCAGTTTGTGTTTCACTATTGCGAAAGAAAGATACAATGTCCGACTCCCATTCTGTCGCCCTATTGACAGGGTTTGTCGGGTTCAACGTTGCTTCTTTATAACTATAATCGGGGTATTTACCTTGTAGAGTTTTTACATAAGCATGAGCAGCATAAGCTGGAACAGTTTGTGGTAGGAACTTTCGGCGTTGCTGAACAGCCAACAAAGGTTTAATTTCGTTGACTGTATAGTGCCTAACAGCCAAAGCGCTCTCCATTATAATACGTGCTTTTTCTAAAACCTCCTGTCGTGCATTGTCTTGTAATATTTGATTTCCAAATACACCGATTAAAAATAAACAAACCGCGGTCGTTATACTTAATACAAGGTTAAATTTTAAACGTAGCCCCATCATCTTTCCCTTTTATTTGAGTTCTTTTTCTAATTCTACACAAGTTATTAACGCCTGTTGAGCAGCTGAAAACTCCCCCAAAGCCAAACTAATCGAGTAAGTGTGTGTTACAGGCCATGAAGGCCAAAAACCAAGCGTTAAAACAGCCTGTTCACCGACTTTCATGCGGTCAACTAAAGTTTGATATTGCGCCTTATAACTGATTGAAAACTCATTATATAGTTTTTCAATGGGCAGCTGAGGCAGGTCTCCTATCGTAAGACCTGTTTGCTTGTATGCCACATCAATATTTGATTTTGTTTTAAATAACACTTCATCTTGGGTAATAATAACAAATACTGGCGTTTCTCCTTGGCCATCATCCATCACAAGTTTTCCATATGACAAAGCACATTGCCCATCGGAATCTGCATCACGACTTAGCGTCCAATTAGCACCGATCAAAAGAGGCAATTTCGCTAAATCCACTTTATACTTAGCTCCTTCTTCACTAGAAACGCCAGTTAGTTCTTTTGCATTTTCTGCTTGCTCTACGATCATTTTTTTCTCGACCGACTTTTTAGCAACAACGGCCTTTTCTGTTTTTTTCTTTTGTACCGTGATTTTTTTACTTATAATTTTTTTCTTTTTAACTGGTTTTTTGTAAACCTTTTTCACGGCTTTTTTTCCAGTATAAGGCTTAGGCGTTCGTTTTTTTGTCGAAGGCTTTACAACGGACTTTGGTTTTTTTGACGCTGCCGCTTCAACTTCTACCTTAGGTTCTGGTATCACAACCAAAGATTCTGATGCGGGGTTAGCTGAGTCTTTCTGAGAGGCCGTCTCGGAATGACGTTCAGGGCTTGTTGAACATGCACTCAACATTAAGATAGAAGATATAACAGCCAGTAGAAAAACACCTATTCTGACAATGTCGACCATTAAAACTAATTTTTTAGTTATTGCTGTATTCATGATTTCAATTCGTTTTAAAAGCCGCTTTGGCTAGTTGAAATTAGCTAATCCATTGCTCAAATTCTGTAACGACATATAACAGGCTTAGATTTAAGTTCTGCAATTATACGCAAGCACTATATACAATAGTATCCACTTAATAGATTAGTAAGAGAATTAGTTCAAACATTATCCATATTAATTTATTTAAACGCCCGTCATTGAGATATAGAATCTACATTTAGTCTAGATGATGATTAAATTTATGTAGCATTTTTAACGATAGAAGACTTTGATACCACAACATAAAACTCATGCATTTATATTTCACCGCCAAAGCACCACGCCCATAAACAGCTCATTTTGGCGCGAGTATCATATCAACTCATGAAGCCCTATAGTATTAAAACTATTTATAGATAATATGACCACAAACAACGCACTGTTTAATCTTCATACAGAACAGGTAATTTATTTATCTTATGCTAGACTGGTTTATAGCCCTATTTTGTTCCAAAACGAATCATTTTAAGAAAACAATTCGGTATTTTTTGTGACATTCTCATCATTCCTAGTACGGTTTAATTTTATTTAATTCGTTCCACATTTACAAAGAAAGATTTGTTTTGTATTTTGTATCAAGAAATGAACTGGGGACAGGGAAGATAAATATTTAAAAAAATGCAAGCTTGGGTAAATACCACTCTTTCGTTTGATTTAGCCACAGTTCAAAGAAACAACAAAAGATGACATAAATGGAAAGTCAAGACATACAAAGTTTATTAACCCCTATTGACGGGGATAACCCCTGCGGTATCGACTTGAGAGAAACTTCAAGCTCCGGCTACCAAACTTTAAAAGATGCAAGAAGAACCATTGCAAGCCTTGTACGTGCCCGAAAGTTTGATAATGATTCAGATGGTGAAATTAATAGACACTGGGAAACCATTTACAACCTAGCCCCCGAAGTCATTAAAACACAGTCCAAAGACCTTGAAGTGGCAGCATGGTATGCAGAAGCTTCATTAAAGCTCCATGGTTACACCGGTTTACGCGCAGCATTTTCGTTAAACGAGGGTTTAGTCGAACATTTCTTCGATAACATTTACCCTCTACCCGATGAAGATGGTATCGAAACAAGAGTCTACCCTTTAATCGGCTTAAATGGAGAAGATGGTTCAGGAACACTCATTCTTCCATTAAAGAACGCACCTTTAAGCGAAGACTATGACAACCCCTTCACCTATAATCTTTATTCTCGATGCATTGAAGCTGAAAAAATTACAGATATAGACACAAAACAACAACGTCTAAATGAAATCGGCATTACAACTCAAGAAATTAACAATCAAGTAAGTGCTTCATCAATTACATATTATCAATCATTGATTGAAGACCTTGACGCTTGTTTAGCGCATTTCAACAACATGACAAACTTACTCGATACCAAGTGTGGTCTAGCTGATTCACCACCAAGTTCAGCCATCAAAAAAACACTTGAAGCCGTTCTCGATGCGATCAAATTGCTCACAAAAAACAAACTAGCTGCACCTCAAGCAGTAGAAACTACAGACTCTACGTTACAAAACTCACAAGAAAACACGATTAACACATCGACTACGCCCCTACATTCGAGCGTGTCAGTGGGTGCTATTAACTCAAGAGCGGACGCACTCAATCAACTACTTTTGGTTGCCAACTATTTCCGCCAAACTGAGCCACACTCACCACTTTGTGGCGCACTTGAACGTGTTGTTGAATGGGGCAATATGTCATTACAAGAATTAATGCTGGCATTAATTCCTGACGCCTCAGCCAGAGCTAATTACACTCAATTAACAGGCATTGACTTAGGGGAAGATGCACTCCCTATCGGTCAACTTTCTCAATCTGCTAAAGTAGTACAAACTGCACCGGCTGCCGATAAGTCTCAGGCACCAGAGCAAACAAAACAAACTGATGATTTCGGCCAAAGTGATAATACCGGCGGCTGGTAATTAATTTTTAAAACTCGGCTCATTAAGCTATACAAGAGCCGCTTTGAATACATAAACGAGGGAACAACAAATGTCTGACAGCTTACAAGATAAACTTTCGCGAGTAAGAAAGCCTCGCGTTCATATTACATATGATGTCGAAACAAACGGCGCTCAAGAGAAAAAAGAACTACCATTTGTAGTGGGTGTCATGGGTGATTACTCTGGTGACAATACTGCATCAAAGAAGGCATTAAAAGAACGCAAATTTGTTCAAATTGACCGCGATAACTTTAATGACATCATGGCTAAAGTTGAACCAACTTCTGAATTAAAAGTAGATGACAAGCTTTCAGGTGAAGAAGGCAAGCAAATGTCTGTAAATCTTCAATTCAATGGAATTGAAGATTTTGAACCTCAGAATATCGTTAAGCAGGTCGAACCCTTAAAGCAATTATTAGAAGCACGTAACAAACTGCGTGATTTAATGAGTAAAGCGGATCGCTCTGAAGAACTTGAAAACGTACTTGAAGAAGTACTCAAAAACGCAGACTCAATTGCCTCTCTATCAGGCGATTTAGGTATTGAAGATAAGCCAGAAGGAGAATAATAATGAGCGAAACCGAAGCGCAAGGCCAAAGTGCAGAAGCCCAAGAAGGTGAAGCGCTAAGCTTCCTTGATCAAGCGATCACAGCGACGAAACAAACTGAACCAGATACCACAAAAGATTTGCTTGCAAACTTAACTAAGCAGGCAATGTCTGGAACCTTAACTTGGGACCGTAATCTTACGGTAACAATTGAGCGAGCGGTTAGTAAAATTGACCAGCTAATTTCTGCTCAATTAGCAGAAATCATGCATGCAGAAAAATTTCAAAAGCTTGAAGGCTCTTGGAGAGGCATGCACCATATGGTGATGAATTCGGAAACAGGCTCATCACTAAAAATTCGAATGCTGAATATCAGTAAAAAAGAATTATTCAAAGATCTTGATAAAGCAGTTGAGTTTGATCAAAGCCAAATCTTTAAGAAAGTTTATGAGAGTGAATTCGGAATGGCTGGTGGCGAACCGTACGGCACCCTAATTGGTGATTATGAGTTTTCCAACCACCCTGATGATATCGACTTATTAAGCAATATGGCCGGTGTAGCCGCGGCAGGTTTTTGCCCGTTTATTTCAGCAGCAGGATCAGAAATGTTTGGTTTTGAAGACTACACCGAGCTGTCTAACCCTCGTGATTTGGAAAAAATATTCGAATCTCAAGAGTATATTAAAATGCGAAGCTTCCGTGAATCAGATGATTCACGCTTTGTTTCCCTTGTTATGCCGCGCGTACTTTCAAGACTACCTTATGGTGACGCCTCTAAACCCGTTGAAGAGTTCCGTTATGAGGAATTCCCACTTGATGCAGAAGGTAAATCATTAGACGTTGATCATGACCAATATGCTTGGATGAATGCAGCGTATGCGATGGGCACAACACTAACACAAGCCTTTACTAATTATAGTTGGTGTACTGCTATTCGTGGTGTTGAAGGCGGCGGAAAAGTTGAAGGCTTACCCTCACACTTATTCAAGAGTGATGATGGCGATATGGATCAGAAATGTCCTGCTGAAATTGGAATTACTGAACGTCGTGAAGCAGAATTATCTAAACTAGGTTTCTTACCATTATGCCACTTCAAGAATACAGATTACGCCGTATTCTTTGGTGCTCAAACTATGCAGAAGCCTAAGAAGTATGATGACCCGGCAGCCACAGCAAATGCCGAGATCTCTGCAAGACTACCTTACGTGATGGCAACCTCTCGAATCGCCCACTACCTCAAAGTAATGGCGCGTGACAAAATTGGTTCCTTTATGGAAGCTCAAGATGCAGAACGCTGGTTAAACCGTTGGATCAATACCTATACCAACAGTAATCCTGATGCGAGCGCAGAAATGAAGTCTAAATTTCCACTAGCGGAAGCACAAATCAAGGTTCAGGAAAACCCTGGTGCACCAGGCTGTTACAGTGCTGTTGCACACCTAAAGCCTTGGCTACAGATGGAAGAACTGACTGCATCACTTAGAATGGTTGCAGACATACCAACATCTGGCTAAGCTGAGCTAGGTTTTGGCTTGAAGGGGTTAAGCACAGCTTCTCCCCTTCATTTTTCTATTACAACCCGCGCTAACCATCAACGAATACAATTCCATGCTTTCAGTCACGACAGAACAAATATTACAAGCGATGGAATCCGAGTTTGCCTTGGGGGAAATATCAAGTGACTTAACGAAACGCCTCGTACTTGACTTACTCAATAGTATTGAAGCGTCCGGATACAAAAGACCTAACACAAGTGAAGATTTTTGGTTGTGGGTGAACACAGCCATTGCGCAACTTGACAAAAATATCACCAACCAACTCAATGAGATTTTACATCACCCAAAACTCATTCAACTAGAAAGCACTTGGCGCAGTTTATATGACCTTGTAGAATTTTCGTCTGGAAGGAAAAATATAAAAATTAGAGTTCTAGATGTAAACTGGGCAGAGATAAGTAAAGACGTGAATCGAGCGGTTGAGTTTGACCAAAGCCAATTATTTAAAAAAGTGTACAGCGATGAGTTTGATATTCCTGGTGGCGAACCCTATGGCACACTAATCGCTGATTTCAGCATTTCACATAGACCTACCAAAAACCACCGATTTGACGATATACCAACACTAGAAAGACTTGCCGAAATTGCCTCCGCATCCTTTTCTCCATTATTAATTAATGCCTCCCCACAACTTTTTGGTCTTGAAAATTTTGACATGTTAACTCAACCTATCAATTTTCAAGATATTTTCAAAGAGTCTGAATATCAGGGATGGAACAGGTTACGAACACATTCTGACACACGGTTTTTAGCGGTAACATTACCGCGTATTTTATTGCGCACCCCTTATACTTTAAAAGTTGATAGTATTGGCGGAATTCGTTATACCGAATCAAGTGCCCACGCATCTAAAGAACATTATGTATGGGGTAAAGCAAACTTCGCATTTGCAAAAGTGCTCATTAGAGAGTTTTCTGAAGTCGGCTGGTTTTCGCATATCAGAGGTGTACCAAGGGATGAATTTACTGGCGGTGTGGTACCCGATCTAACAGTTGATTACTTTACAACAGATAGTAAAGAAACAGCAGACAAACCCATTGCCGACATAATCATTTCTGATAGTAAAGAGCGCGAGTTAAGTGAATTAGGCTTTATTCCTTTTTGCCAATGTTATGACCTAACAATGGGCGCTTTTCATACGACACCATCACTACACAAGCCTAAAATATACGAAACAAGACACATAACAATTAATGAAAGAATTGCTTCTTCTTTACAGCATGTACTATGTGGATCACGATTCGCACACTACATTAAAGTGATGGCTCGTGACAAAATTGGTTCTTATGTTCGTGCTGAGGAATGCGCCTCATTGATCCAAAATTGGTTAAACGAATATACTGTTTCTCAAGAAGATGCTGAATGGCAAATGCAAGCAAAATATCCGCTTCGTAAAGCCGCAGTTGAAGTAAAAGAAAACCCTGACAAGCCTGGGTCTTATTGGGTAAACATTGATTTACAGCCTCACTATCAAGCAGATAGTTTAATTTCTGAGCTTCACTTATCTACAGAGTTGACGCCTCCGCGTTTAATGTAACGAAGAAAAGGTGTTTTCCTGAAGGTTAATTATGGATACCAAGCGATGAGTCAACGACAGAAAGGGCAGTTATTAAGAGCGTCAATATTAGACCGTTTAATTGACGAGCGTCCTGACCAAAAAAAAGAAAATGAAAAACAGAAACACCAATTAATGAACGAAATACGTGATAGTGTGCGTAGGGATTTAGAGCGATTATTAAATACTCGCTTCCGGTCAATATCACCACCTAAAAATTGTCCTGAGCTAGAAAAGTCTTTAATAAATTACGGACTACCCGACTTGAATACCTTTAACTTTGTCAGTGGCACCAGTCGTGATCAGTTTTGTACCATTGTTGAAGATCATATTAAAAACTTTGAACCTCGATTTAAAACAGTGCATGTTAGTATTCCAGATCACGATACATTAATGGGTGACTGCATGAATTTTAGAATAGAAGCGATGATGTATGCAGACCCCGCACCGGAAGAAATTGTATTTGACTCATCATTAGAACCCATAACCAATATCGTTCAAATTGGCGAGGTGCACTAATGTCGGATGAATTATTACAGCTCTACGAAAAAGAATTAGCGTTTCTCCGGCAATCAGGCGCTGAATTTGCTGATGCTCATCCCAAAATCGCCGGTCGACTTCGTATTAGCGGTGATGTGGTTGAAGATCCTCATGTTTCTAGATTATTAGAGGGCGTTGCTTATTTAAACGCACGCATACAAAAGAAACTTGAAGATGACTTTCCAAGTTATTCTGACGCGTTACTAACCAACCTTTATCCGCATTATCTGCGGCCACTTCCCGCGATGGCCATCACTCAATTCCAACCAGAAGCTGATCTTGACGCCGTCATGGACATACCTAAATCAAGCTTAATTGAAACTGAGTCATTTCATGGAAAAAGCTGTCAATTCCAAACAGCTTATGACAGCCAACTAGTACCAATTAAAGTCAGTAAAGCGAGCTTGCAAGAACGCCCCTTTGTAACCCCCGGCGTTAATGATATACAAAATGCAGAAGGTGTCATTCACCTTCAACTTGAAACATTTTCAACTGACGTAAATTTCAGCGACCTCAATCTTGAGCATTTGCGCTTCCATTTAAAAGGCCAGGCTCAGCATATTTACCCGCTCTATGAACTATTACTAAATCAAGCTGAACAGATCGTGGTTACTGCAAGCTCATCAGGTACAAAGAACGATAAAAACACTCACGCTCCTTATAAACTTGTAAAGCCAACACGACTAAAAGCCGTTGGATTCGAAGAGAACGAAGGCTTATTGCCCTACCCTCCTCATTCATTTATTGGCTATCGCTTACTCACAGAATTCATGAGTTTTCCTGAAAAATTTATGTTTTTTGATCTTTGTGATTTAAAGAAATGGTTACCACAAGATACCAACAAGGTTGACCTTTACATTTATACAAAAAATGGAAGTCAAGAATTAGAACGGCATCTAAACAGTGAATACTTCGCATTAAACTGTACGCCAATCATCAACTTATTCCCGCATCGAGCAGAGCCAATTAGCCTTGAGCATGAGCAGTCAGACTATAAAGTTATTCCTGACGTTCGCTACCCCGAGCATTATGAAGTGTACACAATTGATAAAGTAATTGGACTGAGTGGTGCGGGTAATAAAATTGAATACAAACCCTTTTATGGCCTAAACCACAGTGACATCCAACGCAATGAACAGCGCTTTTGGCATAGCGAACGAAGCATTACTAATGATGGTAAATTTGGCAATGAACCAGGATCTGAAATTGATATATCCCTAGTCGACCTTAATTTTAAGGTCGCCGAAGCAACTGATGAAACGATCTCTGTCCATACATTATGCTTTAATCGGAACACCCCCGAGAAACTTCCTTTTGGTAACGGCCAGCCACATTTCAAATTTGTTGATTTAGGCATCATGCTTAAAAATATTGATACGCTAACCCGTGTCACGAGCACGATCAGACCACCACAAGGAAATGGGGCGCGCTGGCGGCTAATTTCTCACTTATCTCTAAATCACTTATCATTGGATGGTGAAAACTCTGCCGACAAACTAAAAGAAATACTCTCTCTGTATGATTATAGTGATACAGCGGCCAGCAGAGCATTAATAAACTCAATACAAAACATACAAACACGTTCAATTACCGCGCCTATCACGCTACAAGGTAGAACTTCTATTTGTCGGGGTACCGAAATCGAAGTACTGTTCGATGACTCACTCTTAGCAGGCAGTAGTGTTTATTTATTTTCATCAGTGCTTCATCATTTTTTTGCAATGTACTGTTCAATTAACTCATTCACTCGCTTGATTGTAAAACTAAAAGGTCGAGCAGAGGTATATAAAATTTGGCCACCCCGAATCGGCGAAAAGTCAGTTATCTAACGAAAAAAGTTGAATCATCTCCTTGGCGATTCGATTTTTTCCAGTTAGTTAAGCTGCTCGAAAATGAAATGAATGCTTCAAATGAGGTAGGTGATTTTACGCCCGCTAACAGCGAGGCAATTAAGTTCAAAACTAATCCACAACTTAATTTTGAACCCTCCCCGATTCAATCTATTCAACACGTAATAAAAACGAGCAAACAAAGTAAGCATAACGAAAGTGCGCCGAAAAAAAATATGCAAATCGAGTTAGAAGTTAATTTCTGGGGACTCAATGGAAGCTCAGGCACTCTCCCTTTCCATTACTCAGAACTAATTACTCAGAGAATTCGAAATAATGATTACGCCTTAAGAGACTTCATTGATATTTTTAATCACAGAAGTCTTTCTTTGTTTTATAAAGCATGGCACAAACATCGTCCTTGGCTACAACACCCAAGCAAAGATGAAGTTGTTTCAAAATATAAAATCAACCATCACCAAGCAATATTAAAAGGACTTACAGGCTTATCTGGCGAACACAAGGCCTCTTTTAATAAGCCTGAAGGCGCTTGGTTAAACTATGCTGGTTTTGCCTCTGCACGCATCTGCAGCGCCTCGAACTTAAAACAAGCGATTAACCATCATTTTGATTTATCTGTACGCATTAATGAATTCAAAGGCCAATGGGAGCATATGCCAACAGATGTCAGAACTCGGCTTGCAGACAGAAAATCAAATGGCATGAACAATGTTTTAGGTGTTAGTGCACTTTTAGGTGCTCGCTGCTGGAATGCCCAAAATAGATTTGAGGTTGAAATAGTCGAAATTGAATACGAACAATTCATGACTTTCTCTCCCGGATCAGAAAAATTAAATGCGCTTTATGAATTAATCAAATTTAAGGTAGGTACAGAACTGGATTTTGATCTAGTCTTAAAGGTTCAAAAGAGTAAATTACATCCAGCCAGCTTTAAAACGGGAAAACAACCACAATTAGGATGGAATTCACTATTACAAAGTCGTACAAAGAATAAAAACGAATCTAACGAGACTATTAAAGTCAGTATATCAAAACACGGAATGCATCGATTAGCTAATGCACAGAAACAGGTAGGATAAAAACCATGTTCAACGTAAATCTAAAAGCTCTTGTAGACAGGATGAACCCAACGCTTAAAGAAGCGCTGGATAATGCCGCTGGGTTGTGTCTCAGTAAGGGACACTACAATATTGAAATTGAACACTGGCTCCAGAAAATTTTAGAAAAATCCGACACTGACGCAGAAAAAGTAATCAGTCAGTTCGGCCTAAACGTCGGTAAAGTTTTATCTGAATTAAATAGCGCGCTTAATAAGCTTAAGTCGGGCAATGCCCGTACGCCATCATTGTCTCAAACATTGCAGGATTCAACGAAATACGCTTGGATGATTGCCTCAATCGATATGTCTCATAACAGCATCAGCTCAGGGCATTTGCTGGCGGCGATGTTAAATGATGAGGCGTTAAGACGACAATTAATTGAATCGTCACCTAGCTTAGGGCAGATCCCAGAAAATGATATTCGTGCAATCGTTCAAAGCACCTTTGGCACAACAACAGAATCACGGCATGAATCACGTTCTACAACGGTAGAAGGGGAAGCACCTGTGCCAGGCGCTGCAGGTGGCTCAGCCTTATCTAAATTTACAATTAATTTAACTGAACGTGCCAGAAATAAAGAAATCGACCCGGTTCTAGGGCGAGATTCTGAAATAAGACAATGTATTGATATTCTTACCCGACGACGCCAAAACAACCCTATTTTTACCGGTGAAGCAGGCGTTGGTAAAACTGCCGTTGTGGAAGGCTTAGCTTTACGTATCGCGAATGATGATGTACCTACTCCACTCAAAGGTGTATCAATTCTGTCACTCGATTTAGGTTTATTACAAGCAGGGGCAAGCGTAAAAGGCGAGTTTGAAAATAGACTAAAATCAGTTATTGAAGAAGTAAAATCTTCGCCAGCGCCGATTGTGATGTTTATTGATGAAGCACACACTTTGATTGGTGCCGGTGGAAAAGAAGGTCAAGGCGATGCGGCTAACTTATTGAAACCAGCACTCGCTCGTGGCGAATTACGCACTATTGCAGCGACCACCTGGGCAGAATACAAAAAATATTTTGAAAGAGACCCTGCTCTTACTCGACGCTTTCAAGTCGTCAAAGTAGAAGAGCCATCAGAGTCTGTTGCAATTGACATGATGCGGGGTATTTCAAAGTCACTCCAAAACCATCATAAAGTTAGAATTGCGGATGATGCGATCGTTCAAGCCGTTAAACTTTCAGCACGCTATATTCCTGGACGCCAATTACCCGATAAGTCTGTTAGCTTACTTGATACAGCTTCAGCACGCGTAGCTCTTAGTTTAAGTGCTACGCCATCTATTATTGAAGATACAAAACGCCGAATACAACAACTTGAAACAAACTTGTCGATGCTGAATCAAGAAAATGCTTCAACCGGCACCTGCGGTGAACAAATTGAAGAAGCGGAAGCTGAAAAATCAGAAGCTTTGCAAGAATTAGCGATTCAAGAAGCGCAATTTGAGCAAGAAAAAACGATTATTGAACAAATCCGAGCGATTCGTGATGTCATCGAAGCTGATTACTTTGCGGGTATTGAAACTTCCACTGAAAAAGAAAATGATACCGAAGACGACAACCGATTATCAGCAGAAGAACTGGCAGAACATCAAAAAAAGCTTAAAGCTTTAGATAAAGAACTTGCAGACGTTCAAAAAGAAACACCACTCATGCAGCCCCATGTTGATGGCCAAGCTGTCGCAGATGTTGTTGCTAATTGGACAGGCATTCCCGTCGGCAAGATGGTTGGCGATGAGATCAACTCCATTCTGAATTTAAAAGATCATCTCGAAGAACGCGTCATTGGACAATCACATGCACTTGAAGCCATTGCTCAAGCAATTCGCACCTCAAGAGCGGGCTTAACAGACCCACGTAAACCAATCGGTGTATTTATGATGGTCGGTACAAGCGGGGTGGGTAAAACTGAAACAGCGCTCGCTTTGGCTGATAAACTCTTTGGCGGCGAACAAAACATGACTGTCATCAATATGTCTGAATTTAAAGAAGAACATAAGGTTTCAATGCTTTTAGGGTCACCTCCCGGCTATGTTGGTTTTGGTGAAGGTGGGGTTTTAACAGAAGCCGCGCGCCGTAAACCTTATTCTGTAATTTTGTTAGATGAAATGGAAAAAGCACACCCTGGTGTTCAAGATGTGTTCTATAACCTCTTCGATAAAGGCACGATTAAAGATGGTGAAGGCCGTGATATAGATTTTAAAAACACCGTCATTATCATGACATCTAATGCCGGTAGTGATGCCATTAGTGCGATTTGTGCTCAGGAAGAAGAAAAGCCTGATCCCGATTTATTACTAGAAAGTATGCGGCATGAACTATTAAAAACGTTCAAGCCTGCATTCCTTGGGCGTACCAATGTCATCACGTATTACCCTCTTGACGATGAAAATATGCTAAAAATCTGTAAGATCAATATGAACCGCATTGCTAAACGTGTTCAAGAGCACTATAACGGTGAGTTCAGTTATCATGAAGATGTGTTACTTCATATTGTTGCTCGTAGCCAGGAAGTCGATACGGGTGCACGTAACATTGAATCGATTTTAAACCGAACCTTATTGCCAGAGCTTGCATCAGAGTGCTTAAGTCGTATGGCTGAAGGTAAGACTATAGAAAAAATTCATGTCAGCGTGAGCGATCAAGACACATTTATTTATGAAATTAGTTAATGCCGAAATGCATTGATCAAGCGCCTGTTTAAGTAAAATTTACTTAAACTTTGTAAAGCTTACTCTGTACAACATCGATACACTCTTTGTTTGTATAAAGTAAGCCTATAGAAATAAGTACCATTAACAAGTAAAGCATCTTTATGGCTCGAAAACCTAGATTCAATCTGAAAGACCACCCGCAATATATTATGCAGCGTGGCCACAACCGCCTTCCTTGCTTTTTTGACGAAAAGGATTACGGTTACTTTTTAGATTGTCTAGAAAAAGCAGCGCGCCAATATCAATGTGAAGTTCACGCTTACTGCCTACTTGAAACCGAAATTCATGTGCTCGCAACGCCAAGAATTCAAGGTGGAATATCGCAAATGATGCAATCATTAGGGCGAAGATATGTTCAATACATTAATCATCGCTATCATCGAAGCGGCACTTTATGGGAAGGCCGATACAAATCGAGTCTCATTGATTCCGAAGGCTACTTACTCACCTGCTATCGATATATAGAATCTTTAGCGGTTGATATAGGCCAGGTAGATTCGGTCGACAAACATGAGTGGTCTAGCTATTTGAACCATGCTCAAGGTGTCGAAAGTAATCTTATTACTGAACACTCCATGTTTAGCCAATTAGGTGAAGACTTAGAAAAATGCCAAGCTCAATATCGAGACCTATTTCAGTATGAAATCGATCCGGGCACCAAAAAACATATTAATGACACACTAAATCTCGAGCTGGTCTTGGGCGGCGATTTATTCAAGAGCAGAATTCAAAGCTTGGTAGACCGCCCTGTTCGCCCTCTAAAGCGAGGACGCCCTCCTAAAAGCAAAGAGTGGGAAGCCTAGAAAATTTTTATTATTTATTCAAGTAATCGTTTTCTAAAAAGGTGAAGTTTGTACACCAATGTAGGATATTGTCTATTGACCGTCTTCCACCATACACATAGAATCCCTGCATCAGGATTATATCGATACTAAAACAATAACACGGAAGCGTTGAAGTCTTAACAGCCTACAAAAACAGCTGTTTTGATGGTGAATTAAAATGGATATTGTTTTAATACCCCTACTTGCCCTCCTTAATTTTCGATCAAAATACCTTACAAAATCTATATTAAGCATGTAATAACTCGGCTCATGTCGTTTATTCTTACTTAATCATATTGGCTGATTAAGACAAAACATAGACGTTAGTCGTCAGTCTGAAATTTTAGAGTACGATATAAGTCAGGGATGAAGCATGTCAGCAGTACGTGTTAATGAACAAACTCAGGTCAATTATTATGGTGGCCATACACGAATTTTATCTGAAAGAACAGAAATATACCGCGCTACCCAGCGCAAAGCATCTGAGCACGTTGATGAGTCTTGGACTGCACACTTGCTTGATAACAACGAGCTGGACGAAAAAGAATCTGCCACACACTCAGCCCCGGCTAGAAAAGTAACCCCCTCTAGTAAGAGTTCGATCGTCGCTTTCAACAATATAACGAATACAGAACACACAACAAACAACTCACTCACAATCTTCGATAACACCAAGCACTCTAATAGTGTCGGTATTTTAGCCGCCCGAGAAATTTTTGAGAAAGCCTTACAAGACAAGGGAAAGGTACTTAATAAACGATTTGTTCTAGAGAGCGTTTTAGGGTTTGGCGGTATGGGCGTTGTTTACCTAACAAAAGACTTGCGCAGAGTTGAAGCTGAAGACCCCTATCCTTATGTCGCGACAAAAGTAATAAATGATGATTTTAAAGATCATCCCGATGCTTTTATCGCACTACAACAAGAGGCTGTTAAATCACAAACACTATCACATCCTAATATTGTCACGGTATATGATTTTGACCGTGATGGGGATACGCTTTACATGACAATGGAGCTATTAAGAGGCAACCCTCTAGACAAGTTAATTAAAAATAGTTTCCCAAAAGGTATGCCCTTAAATGATTCCGTCTCTATTTTTAACGGACTATGCTCAGGCCTTTCATGCGCTCACGATAACAAATTAATACACTCTGACTTTAAACCAATGAATGTATTTATCACCTATGGACAAGAAACCAAGATTTTAGATTTTGGCATTTCAAGAATATTTTCAGATAATGATATAAACCAACCGCGATTTGATGCAGGTGACCTAGGTGCGATTACCTTGGAATACGCTAGTTTAGAAATGATTAAAAAACAAACACCTCACTTTAGTGATGACGTTTATGCTTTAGCTTGTGTATTTTATATTATCCTTTCTGGCGTACACCCCTATAACAAGGTGCCAGCAAACAAGGCACTACTCACAAAAATGGATCCTGAACCAATAGAAGGTTTATCGAAGCACCAATGGAAAGTACTTAAAAAGGGTTTAGCGCTCGAAAGTAAAAACCGCTATCAATCCGTCGATGAGTTTAATAAAGACTTTCACAAGCTTACTAAGCGAACACTCACCCAGGTAATCACAATAGCGAGTGTCACGATATGCTCGATCACAGCAGGTTTAAGCTGGTTGTTCACTTAAACCTAAACTGTTCTTGAAACAGAGAGACTAATAATTAACCTAAGTTTTGTTTATGGGACAAAATGACAAGCGATTTGGCGTTACCAATGCTCTCATTCAAGCCTTTAAAGAAATTGGGCAGGACTTTTCTAAAATGGAATATGAGTTTAATAGGGGCATACAACAAATCGAGAAAAACCCTGGATTAATTAGTTGCCTTTTTGCCCCCTGCGATACTTACTACATTAGGGGGTACTAATGAACCAAAAGTCAGGAAAAATAGTATTAACTCTATTTTTCCTAGCAGCAATCCCTGCTTGCATATACCCAATTTATGACAGTATAGCCATCATAAAAAACATTAATGATGGCGCCCAAAAGCTAGAGTTTGATACGGGTTCATTTTATTTATTTTTTATGTCACTGATGATCACCATCAAGATTGTAGAGTGGCTTTCATTAAAAAATAAAGATGGCTTTGCAGCTCAGCATGCAGGAGTCATACTATTATCTAATTTCATTACTGTAGCAATACTCGCTCCAGCTTTATCTTTTGGAATGGTTTGGCATTTGGAAACGTCGGGGTATGTAAAATGTGCGGACCCCTCCTCTATCTCACGAGTATCTCGAGGGGAGTCCTACATATTTAAATTTAAAAATTGCGAGACATTAACGGAAGTGGAGTGACGTTTACTTGTGCTTAGCGAACCCTTAATTCGCACACTAAAGCAGTGCTTTATATCATAGCTTCCCATTTTACCTAGTCCGGTAAATTTACCGGCATGAGAGAAATTATTTAAGCATACTCTCTGCTTATGCGACTTAAGTTTGCCCTATTTTCCAGTGGTCAGTAATGCCACAAAGCAAACGATGAGATTTCAATTTAACACTAATCTGATTTTGTTTACCTTAGTCTTGAATTCGGGCATTGTGGCGTATCCACTACGTGATATTTGATCGCACAACTAAATACAACCTAGAGGCTATCTTGTTGCAAAATATATTTTTTAAAGGCTTTAGAATGATTAATCGCCCAAAGCGGGTTTCAGCATTATTGTTACTTTCAATTTTAACCCTAATGCTTTCTGGATGTACTGGTTTGTTTAAAATATTTTCAGCACCGAGCGCTCTAATGATGGCAAAGTTCGATCATTACCTATCATTTCACATTGAGATTGAGGTTGAAGCTGAAGGCCAAACGATAGTATTTGAAGACAACACATACTGCGAACACGATGTGTATGGGAAGGGAATTGGTTGGGGTGAACGTTGGATAGCTGATACGAGAATTCATACACAAACACAGGGTGGAGATATTTGGTTTTTAGACTCCATAAAATGCGACCCCAAAACTGATAGAATAAAAGTGACCAAAATCTCAAGAATAGATACTGATGGTAATCTGAGTATTTATCCTATATATCCACTTGGGACGACAAAAGTAATCGCCCAAGATTTTGACTTCTCACTCCAGGCTAAGTATTCGCGCAAAACAAATGTAGCAAGCGATGCTTATAAATCAATCGAACTTATAGATAATAGGCCTGTATTATACCGTAAGAAAACTTTGAAAGTGCCTCAAAATCAGTTTAAGAGCGGCCACCCATTTTCATTAAATTTCAAACGAGCAAATGCTGATTCTTGTATCGATGGCACTTTGAAAAAAATCGATGAAGAAGAGCAAAACAAACTCACTATTAAGCAGCGTCAAGCAGTGTTTAAATCCCACTATATAAATACCACTGAAAATACTCTTAATAAAGAACAGGGATATTGGATCCCAGTTAAGGGCGAATTAAATGTACAAAAATTTGATGTTCCAGTAGATTCTTGCATTAAATTTAAATTTAAAGGAGAAGTATATAGTTTAAATATAGATCATGGTCTCTTCTATGATCCTGAAGAAGATGCAATTTATTATTTTTTTAGACTGTGGGATAGTGATTTCAAGTCTTTCACCAGAAGGAATTTAAAAAAGTAACCCATCACTCATAGCCGCGCTTTTGAAGCGAACAGAATTATGCTCATCAGGCCAATTTAGCTACCCTTTCAGTGACTCAAAATGGCAAGCTAAGGCCGACTTTCTTATTAAAAGAATACATTGTCGAACAACCTTGAGCGTCTGCTTAGTGCGATTTTAAGTCGTTCAATAATTGATTTCCAGTGGGCTGTATTGCCACTAGGACTAAACCGCTCTCGCGGTAGCAATGCGCCATCTTCCGCATTCTAAACCAAAACTTCGATCGCGTTTTAGTTAATTAAAGAGCATACCTGTTATTGAAGTCATTCCGATTTCAATAACAGTTTCTCTGTTTCGTACTTACTAGAAAGGCATGAGGCGTGCATCAATAGACGAGATTGAGGCCAACTCTGGCACCATCACGCTATCGCTATTAAGTATTGATCTAACCGTCATTAGCCCAGTATCTCGTAATGCACTTGCCGCTGAATCATACATATTAATTTCTGCACAAGGTGTCACACACGACCCATCATCACCTTCAAATACATGCAATGGTAGTGTCTTAACTTCTTGAGTCTGGTCAATATACTTCGCGCCTGACAGCGCATAATTTTGCGCGATCAATAAGGTCACTAACCAAGCACCATTACTCCAAAGATAGTAGTCATGCTTACCCTCTTCTGGCAATTCTTCATACGAGAAACTATCGATCGGTGATGTTTTTTTACCATAAGGCATACGCGTTAAATAACGCGGCGCTACTAATGCAATATGGCTAGCACACGCTGTTTGTCTGAGCGCTCCCCACAAATCATCAAGCGCTGCCTTGGGAGTAAACACCCAATCATCCTTATCAGGCGTTAGCCCCAGACTTTCACAACCCGCTAGCTGTGGTGAGCCGCCCGTCATTAATGAAGCATTCATCGCTGAGACTGTTTCCCCCAAGGTATTTAATGCCTTAATTCCTTCCTCTGCCTCACCAAATATCGCATCAACCATTACGAAGCTAAACGACTTAGCACCCACAGCCGATCGTTTATCGTGAAGTAGTTGGTAAATCTGACTCTGCTCAGAACCATCAGACTTGACCGCATCATCAATAATTTCTTGTTCGCTAATATCAACAATAAAGACTTTTAAGCGCTTATTCGTTTCTATTCGTCGCACCAACAAATACAAACTACGCCATGCGGATTCTATTTTCTGAAACTGAGGGTGATGCATAATAGTTCGCATCAAACTACTCGTTGCATGATCCACACTTTGCATAAGCTCTTTCTGCTGAGGATCAGGCTTAGCCGTTACATAAGGCGCGACAATATCTCTCACTAAAGCTTGTAACCCAGACTGTGAGCTTGAGACTGATGCCATTCCTCCAGAGAGAATACTATCTAACAGCGAGGCATGGTGATCGTCATCATTTTCATTACTGGCCATTGCAACGGACTCAGCCTTAATCGATGAAGCATGCCATTGGTAGATCTCTTGTGCCGCAGATGTAAACGTTGACGGATTTTTGAGTTTTTTCTTTAAGGCTTTAAACTGATTAAAGAGGGGGACACGTTCATAAATAAAATCGGGATGCATATCATCCAGCTCTGTAAAACACATCGGTTCATCCGCCAGAGGCAAGTCGCATTGAACCTCAAGTTGAGCAAAAACCTCATCAAAATTATCTCGATCTACCTCTATTATTTTTCTGTTTTTGATCGTTGTAATATCATTGAGTTGACGATGATCCCTACCACTAAAATCTGCAAGAATAACAATATGACAACTATCCCCCTCACTATCACCACCGGCTCTGAGCTGCGAGCGATCTGTATTTAAAGAAACATTTCCTGTAGATATGGTAGCGCGAGACATATTTTCTTTCCTTAGTAAAATAGTAGTTCCATAATTGTAGACCTTGAACGGTAAAAAAATCAGCATTTATCGCACAATCGCCCCAAAATATATGCGTAATGTATGGAAGTTCACCCAGCAAGTTCTAAACGATTAACCCGATCATGCAAATAACTTAACGTAAACGTACTTGGTAGTTCGCATAACTTTTTGCCACCACCTCCCCCCCCATATCTTTAATTTCACCTTCTAGTACAAAAGCACATCGACCATCATTAATGGTGTCATGTTCAAGCTGCTTTAGTTTTTTTTCTGATATTTCAAATTCAACCGTCACATCCGTTTTAGCTACTTTCAGAAACTCTATTTTTAGATCTTTTAAAATGGGAAAGAAACGATCATCAAAACTTAGAATCGAAATAATACCACCAGGTAGCTCAGCCACCGTAAATAGTGCCCCTGCGTACATCGCATTGAAATGATTTTTGTTCGGTTTAAGTGGAATAAATGCCTTAACGTAGCCCAGTCTATAGTCAATAACCTTAAAACCATTCCGTGAAGCAAAAGGTATCGATTTACCCACGAACTGCGTTAACAGCTTTAGCGCTGCCGACATTTTCAACTTATCTACCGTCGAGCCAGACTCCTGAACCATTGAGACTTGGTTTACCCAATCTTTAACATTCTTCTGAAGCTGGTTATTAAATGTTTGAATTGCACTAATCATCATTCATTACCTTTTTATTTGAGTCGCTTGGTTCCTACATCGTAATTCATTTAGCTTTCCAAAAATTATATTTCATCAAAATTGCATCACTATTTCGGAGATACTTCATATAATTTATCAATATTAAGCTATTCTCTAATTTATTAGATAAATTAAATAAGGGAATTGTTATGGAATGCATGACCCCAATTTCACCCATTAATAGGCGTTTTAGCAATATTTCAGAAACCAGATAATATGAAATATAAACCTTGTTCAAATAACGAATAAGAACAATCTTAACGCTCATACACAGACTCAATTTCCCTATGAAAGTTCTAAAACACAGCTTTGAAACACTCAGCGAGCAATATCCAAGTTTAATCGCCGAAATAGAAAAAAATGAGTATATGTATGTCTATACTTCTGAAGATTTTTTTAGTCTCAAGCCTTTTGAATATGAATTAGAGAATATGCGTAAAGCAGACATTAAATTTTTTGAGTCTGATGAAGAAGTTCAAGGTGAAGCTTTATTTCTTTGCGCAGTAGATGACGGAAAAATACACTTCTGTCGAGAGTATTTTGCTCAAGGTATTTACAATGACAATTTCTTCACCTATCGCGACAATATTTCACAGCGTTTATGTTGCTATGTAAATAAAGGAAAAGTCGACGCTATAGGCGTTGAAACACTCATAAAGTCACCTAACGGAGCCCCGCTAGAATTCAAACGATTTGGATCGCTTGGTAATGAATTAACCCAATATACGGCTTCAACTAACAAGCTGGATGCTCAGAGTAAATTCTATGATGTCCACCTTCAAGAAATTTCATCATCCCGACTTCTTTTAGAAATACTTAGTATGAGCGAACTACAACGCGCTTACCAAGTTGATTCTCAAGGTGAAAAGTCACTTATATTTGATTGCAGCATGAAAAGTACCATTTAATTGCTAACCATAAACACACTTTGCATGCATGCTTGAAAAAAAACGCTGCACTTTGTGAGAAAAGTCGAACAAGACTACTTTCTAATGCCTGCAGTTTTTTCTATCTAGGTCGAATGGATTTTCAATCTAAGGCGATATAGTTTTCAATACCTTTAATCTTATCTTCCGGGTGGTGGTTCACGTAGACCACCGATATTTCACTGCCTGCACAAATTTTCTCAATCAGGGCGAGTACCATCTGCCGATTCATGTCATCAAGGCCTAAGCAAGGCTCATCCAAAATTAACAGTGGCGGGTGTTTTACCATCG